>JAABUN010000628.1_pt1 | contig 88204 bp, 85 predicted proteins | sample 5559311 | NCBI WGS metagenome assembly JAABUN01 (sample SAMN10711877, study PRJNA513370) | rock metagenome | isolation source: Antarctica rocks | place: Antarctica: Victoria Land, Siegfried Peak sud
TCACTCACTGGCTCGAAGATCGTCGAGAACGTGCCGTCAAGATCAACTGGCAGTTCACCACTTCCGACGCGCGCATCAAACTCAAGCGGCTTTACCCAGAAATGACCGGTTGACGATGCACTAGTTGTACCAAGCCGCTCAATGATAGGTGATTGCGTTCTGTCAGCTCTCGACTCCTCCTTGAACCTGTTTTTCTAGTTGTGTAACAAACGCCCAGAATCAGTGTTTTCCCAAACCACCGAACGCCTCATCATGAATGTTGCTTTTTGGGTTTCTCAGTAATACACTGCCCAGCGCACCGAGTCTCGTTTCTAGGATTGGCAGGGCGAGTTGTGAACGCTCCTGCTACATCCTCATGCCCCGCTATGGTGCTCGCTATGTCATATGAAGTCGTTGCCGTCTTGTTCGTGCTCACCCTCGCCGCTTCTGTACGGGCGACGGTAGGATTTGGCGACGCGCTCATCGCCATGCCGCTCCTTACACTGCTCGTCGGCCTCGAGGTAGCGACGCCGCTAGTAGGACTCGTATCCGTCTCGACCGCCGTGGTGATGCTGCTCTCGTCGTGGCGAGCGGTCGATTTGCGCAGCATTGCGCCCCTTTTAGTGGCGACCGCGGTCGGCGTTCCTACCGGCGTGTGGATGCTTGCACGGCTCGAGGGCTCGTTTTTAATCACGGGGTTGGGGGTTTTGCTGATCGTTTTCGGCGTCTACAAACTTCTCGGCCCAGACTTGCCCGCCGCGCGTCATCCGGCTCTAACGGTAGGGCTCGGTCTGCTCGCGGGTATGTTCGGCGGCGCGTTTAATATCAGTGGTCCGGTTGCGGTGCTGTACGGCGGGCTCAGACGCTGGCCCCCAGCCGTATTTCGCGCCAGCTTGCAGGGATTTTTCATCGTGACAAGCACAGTTATCGCCCTGTCGCACGGCGTCGCGGGGTTGTGGTCGGAACGCGTCTGGCAGCTCTACGGGGTGGCGCTGCCGCTGACGCTCGCGGCTGTTTTCGCAGGTTCGCTTGTCGCCGATAAACTACCGAAGAGGCAGCTCGAGCGGCTTATCGACGTCGTTATTGTTGTTTCAGGAATTATTCTGGTCATCTGAGGGTAGCTTGGGCGTTGCCAACGTCTTCTCGAAAAGCACACCCCGCCACCCCCCCAGGGCCAACGTATCGACCTCACGAAATCCGGCGCGGCGGTAGTACGCCCGGAGCGCCCGGTTTCCCGCCCAGCAGTCGAGGTAGAGGGCTTTCAGATGCCGACGTTTCGCCTCCTGCTCAGCCCACCCGAGCAGTTCCGAACCGACGCCATGACCGGCGTACTCGCGGTGAAAGGCGAACGCCTCGAGTACCCATCCGCTTCTCGTTCGGCGAGAGCTGCGCGCGCGTACTCCGGGGGGGCGGAACTGAACTGAAGCGTCCCAAAGATCTGCCGGTCACGCCGCAGCACCCGGAAGTCCCCGGCGTCCAGCCACTCAGCGAACCGCTGCCGCTGTGTTTCGCTGCCGGAAAACGGCGCGTCACCCCACTGCTCTTTCAAACCTCTGTCCACCAACCACGCCTGAACCGCGTCGAAAAGTCCTAAAACCTCGTCGAGGTCGGAGGGCGCGGCGCGTTCAATCATAGGTCAGATCGGTAATTTGCCCTAACATACTCGGTGAGTTGTGAACCGACACGCGCTTTCCCCTCAGTCTGTAGCTGAAAAGCGCCGAAACGTGACCCGGATAGTCTTCCCCATTCGACGACGACGCTGAAATCCCTCTAACTACCTTTTTTGCACACACACAGCGTCAACCCCAACCAGCGGCTTCCCGGCACTTGCCGAGAATGTATATCTGCCTGCGGACGCTCTCCGGTATGATCTCGAGGGGTTTATTCTCGCGCAAGGTGCCGTACAGGTCTCCGTAAAGCCGCGCCCAGTCGTCACGAAACACATCGCCGAGGGTCACGCTCTCCTCGGTAAAGGTGAGGGCTTCGCGGTTGTAGCTTCGGTCGGCTGTCGGGGTGGTGTCGAGTGAGAGCGGGCGCTCACGTTCAGGGTCAAAGTATGTCCAGCGCAAAAGCTCTTTGTTTCCGGTCAAGCTGCCCCGCGTTCCCATCACGGTGTAGCTGGCCTGCGGATAGGCGTTACAGTGCGTGAGTTCGACGTCGAGGAGCGGGCCGCCTTTGGGCCGGATGATAATTTTGGCGTGAGAGTCGGCGTCACCGGCGTAAAGAGGGGTATCGACCAGGTGACAAAAACTTCAGGATCGTCGTCTTGGACGTGCAAAAGCAGCCAATCGAGGACGTGAGCACCGTGGTTGTTCACGATCCCGCCGTTATGCGTTCGCAAGGTCTGCCAGTCCCAGCGGCGTGAAAACTGGTGAATCGCCACCCGAGTTTGCCCGACGCCATCACCTCACCTACGGTTCTAAAATCGCTGTGGTAGCGGTAGTTTTGCCCCACCGTCAGCACCCTGCCTGCGGTTTCGGCGGCGGCGATCATCGCGTCTACTTCGCCGACGCTGCGCGCCATCGGCTTCCCTACCAAAACGTCTTTACCCGCCTCCAGCGCAGCAAGGGTGTGCTCGGCGTGAAACGGGCTCGGCGTCGCCACCACGACCAGGTCGACGTCGGCTTCGGTCAGCTCGGCAAAGGTCGCAAAGGTGGCGCAGCCGAACCTGGCCTCGGCTTCGGCGCGCCTCGGCTCGCTCAAATCCATCGCCGCCGCTACGCGGTAGTGTTCGGGCAGACGGCTGAGCGCGTCGACGTGCAGGCTCCAGCCGCTACGCCCCAGCCCTGCAATCCCGACCTGGACGGCGTCCGCCACGGGTTACGCAGCCTCCCAGCTGTCACGGACGAACGCGTGGTTGTCCGTCAGCGCCTCGAGGCTCGCCAACGACCGGCTAAAATCTTCCAGCACGAGCCAGCCGCTGTAATCAACGCGTTTAAGCGCCCCGAACAGCTCGCTGAAGTCCACCACGCCGCTCTTCAGCGGAGCCCATCGCCCCTGCCAGACGCCCGGTTGGGGTTCAAAAGCCGCGTTTTTGATGTGAACTTCGCTTAAGTAGTCGCCGAGCAGCTCGAGCCCCAAGAGGTAATCCTCGAAACCTTCACGCGCCATGTTGCCCGCATCGTGAATCACGCCGACCTCATCACCCGCGAAGTGAGAGACGAGGCGGTGCGTCAGCGACGCACTCGGCAAGATCGTCCGGTGATGGGTTTCGACGAGAGGCTTTAGCTGTGCAGGTTTCGCCAGAGAGATTACGTCGTGCAAAAAAGCCTGGGCGTCGGCAAAGTGCCGGGCGTACCCCCCGGCAAAGTTGCCGAACCCCACCCGAAAATGCGGGCTACCTAGAGCCTTGGCAAAGCGAATCGCCGCCTCTACACCCGCGATATCGCCCAGACCGATATAGGTACCGATGGTGGGGGTCTCGAGCCCCGAACGCTCAGCTATCCGTTTGGCCCGTTGCGCCTCGGCTTCGGTCGGCGCAAAGGTGCATAAGTTGTTACCCCAAAATGAAGGGGGGTCTTTTTTAAGGTCTTCGGGGATATGGGTAACGCGCCATTCGATCCCGTCGTAACCCGCAGCTCCGGCGGCCTGAGCCGCCACTTCGGGGGTCAGGTCGGGGAGCATCACGGTAAAAACACCGATTTTCATCCAGTCTCCTTCTTAGGGCGTGGGGTTAGTCCTTGGGATCAGGGGTTTCACTAACGTACCAGGCGACCTTGCCCACCTTTTAAGAGACCTTCGAGTTCTGCTCTCGTGGTGCTCACCATATCTCCGTGTTGCGTCAGGGCAAGGCCCGCCAACGCCGTGCCGCGCCGCATTCCCTCGGTTACGTCGCCATCTAGAAACCCGTCGATGACACCCGCAGCAAAAGCGTCGCCTGCGCCGAGCCGGTCGACCATCTCAGCGGCCCCGGCCTCGACCTGTACCAGATCGCCACCCATCAGGGTGGCTGAGCCTGCGTCCGAACGGGTGAGAACGACGTGCGCCGCATTTGAAAGATTTTTAAGTCCTTCGAGCACCGATTCAGGCGAACCTTCAATTCCGAAAACCGTCTGCGCGTCCGCTTCACCGCAGATGAGGATGTCGACGAGTTTTAGGACGGGCTCGAGCTTCTCTCTCGCATCCGCAGCCGACCAGAGTTTGCTGCGGTAGTTGACGTCGAAACTGACCGTCACCCCCGCGTCTTTTGCGCGCTTGCACGCCGCTAATATGATGTCGTAACACCCCGGACTGAGCGCCGCCGTAATGCCCGTCAGGTGGACGACGCGGGTACCCAGGAGATACTCCCAGTCGATATCGTCAGGAGTCAAGCTGCTGACGGCGGCGGCGGCCCGGTCGTAGATCACCTGGACGGCGCGCGGCGCGGCGGCGAACTCTACGTAATACGTACCTACCCTACCCTCTTTGACGACGACCGCGCTGCTGTCGATACGAGCCGCCGCGAGTTCTCGTAGCACGAACCGTCCCAGGTCGTTGTCGGGCAGGGCGCTCACCCAGCCGCAACGCCGCCCGAGCGCGCTGAGCGCCCCCAGCACGTTGGTCTCCGCTCCACCAGCGTGAACGTCGAGCTGCCGCATGGTGCTCAGGCGGTGTCCTGAAGGTACGCTCAGGCGGAGCATCGTTTCGCCGAAAGCCGTGACTTCAAAGCTAGGCACCGGCTCGAGCTTTCTCCAGGGCACGGGTCAGCGCCGCAGCGCGTTCGGTCAGGGCGCTCAGCTCTTGCGGCGTTACCACGACGTTCTTGACGAGCGCGCTACCCACGCCGAACGCGACCGCCCCGGCACGGTGAAAATCGGCTACGGTGTCGGCGGTCACGCCGCCGGTAGGGATAAAGTCGATGTGCTCGAGGGGTGCACGTAACGCCCTTAAGTACGCGGGGCCGCCCAGATCGGCAGGGAAAAGCTTGACCGTTTCGCAGCCTGCGATAAACGCCGCTTGAGCTTCGGACGCCGTAAAGATACCGGGCAGCAGCAGGGCGTTTTGCTGCGCCGCCGCCTCGATGGAGGGCAAATCCAGGCAAGGCGCGATCAAAAAAGACGCACCCGCAGCGACCGCTTTTTGCACATCTTCCACCGACCTGATCGTCCCCGCCCCGACCAGCATCTCACCCCCGAACTGACGCTGCAAGTCGCGTATGCCTTCTAAAGCGTGCGTACTGTTGAGCGTAACTTCGACGATCTTGACGCCGCCCGCGAGCAAGGCTTCAGCCATCTGCATAATCTCTTTTAAGCTGAAGCTGCCCCGGACAATGCTGATCAGTCCATCTGCGTAGAGTTGTTTTTTGACCTCGAGCATACGGGGGTTAGCGGAGCGCCCGGAGCAAGTCTTCGCGTAGCGGCGAAAACACGTCGATCAGCAGGCTTTCCTCATGGGCCAGCACACCGTGCTCGAGTCCATCCGGAATCACGATCACGTCGCCCGCTCCAAGCTCCCTCTCGTCGTCTCCCAGAAAAAAGGTCAACCGCCCCGCCAACAGACGCGAGAGCTGTTCGTGCGGGTGCGAATGCCGCGCGCCCTCCGCGCCAGGTTCAAAACGGACCTCCATCGCCATCATGGTGTCGCCCGCCGCGACGAGTTTACGGGTAACGCCGGGTTCTGCGTCTTTCCACGGTCCGGGCGCGGTGGTATGGGTGCGGGTATTTGTGGGCGTATTCATAAAGGTCTCCTTTAGGCTGTTTCTCGAGTAAAAAGCTTGACGGGAATCGTTACTGCGCGGGTCTCGGGGGGTTCGCCTGCGAGGTGCTGAAGGAGCAGGTCGGCTGCGGTCATACCGAGCTGATAGGCAGGAAAGTCGATGGTGGTCAGGGGCGGCGTGGTCGCCGCCGCCATACTGAAGTTGTTGAAGCCTATCACGGCGAGGTCTCCAGGTACGGCTACGCCCCGTAATTTGGCGGCGCGGAGCGCGCCCACCGCGAGTAGATCGTCGAAACAGACGAGCGCGGTCGGCGGCTCGGCTTCACCGAGCAGCTCGAGGCTCAGCTCGAGCCCCTGACTGACCTCATGTTGCTCCAGGGGATTATTTACAGCGGCCCCCGGATGCGTCTCGCCGTGATTCGCGTGACGGACAATCGCCTCATCTAACACCAGGCCATTTTTCTTAAGACCCGCCAGGTACCCCTGATACCGCGCCTGACTCGTGTGCTTGGTCAGCACCCGCCCCAGGTAGCCGATACGCTTGTGACCCCGGCGGCTGAGATAACTTACCGCGGCACTGATCCCCCCTTCGTCGTCGACACAGACGCTGTAGGCGTGGGCGCTGTGAGCGTGAACTTTGCGCTGCACTTCGGCGAACGGCAAACGAATCGCCTCCAGCGTCCGCAGCTGCGCGTCGCTGAGGTGAGACCCCACCGCGATGATCCCGTCGCAGCGGCTCCGCAGTTCGGAGAGTTGCTGCTCGCCCTGCCCTAAGTGCAGCGAGTAGAGCAGCAGGTGATAACCCCTCCCGTTCGCGCTCGCCAGCACGCCGTTTAGAATTTCCTCGAGGTACCCCGACACCGACAAGCGCCCCGAGGTCGTACCCGAATAGATAAAGGCGAGCGTACGGGTACTGGCGCTACGCATCGCCTGAGCGCCCGCGTGCGGCGTGTAGTTGAGGTCTCTGACCACCGACTCGATGTGACGCCGGGTCGTCTGCGACACCCCGCGTTTGTTGTTGATGACCAGAGACACCGCCTGCGGCGAAACCCCGGCGGCTTTAGCGACATCTTTCAGAGTCGGGCGGGGGTCTTTCAGGGTCGGGCGAAGTTCCGCAGAACCGGACACCTAGACCCCCTTCTCGCCGAGCACCAGCTCCAAAGCAAAGCTCGAGGTCTGCGGCGGCAAAAACAGACTGATCGCCCACGGCAGCGTTCCTAGAAAGCTTTTGCTCGCCGGTAAACCCACCACGTCTTCGACGTTCATCTGCGTCACGTCTCCTCGATACTCAAGGCTGAGCGTCCGGTGCGCGTCACCGAAAAGGTAGCGGTCAGGGCCGAGCTGTTGCATCTCCTGAAGCGCGACGCCCAGCATACTGTAGCGGCTGTAAATGTCGGTGCGTTCCGTTTCAAAAGCGTGGCTGACGGTGAGCTTGGCTCCCTCGAGGCGGTACTCGAGCGTCAGCGTCCCGAGATCGTCCCGGTAACCCAGCGTCTCGATATCTAGAAAGCTGCGCCACACCAGCCGCACACCCTGAGCGAGTTCGACCAACTCGTCGCAACCCCCCGCCGCCGCGTAGACGTCGCCGCTCGTCAGCTCGAGGTATTCGGTTCCGTAAGGCGCGGAGTGCTGCGTGGGTACGTCGAGGACAGAAGGCATGATGGGCGCGGGCAGGTAGCTCGTCGTAACCTTTGGGTCGAATTTGTCTGGGTTGCCGACCACCGGCAGGGCGACGTGCCAGTGGTCGTTTTTGCCGATCCACAGACCGTAACGCCTCGAGCCGTCCGGCGCGCCGAAATCGGTGAGGTCGTAAACCGTTTCGGGCAAGCTGGCGTGCTCGGGCAACGCCACATCGACTTTAGTTGCAAGCGTAGTCACCTGCTCCGCAGTATGCAAAAACTTGACCAGCATCCCGAAGGTACTCCCTACCAGACGGTGCGACCGCCGGTAGCTAAACGTCTCCCGGCCCCCCTTGTGCATGGTCGTCAAACCGTCGTCGTCGAACCAGTCGCGTTTCAAAGTCTGAAAACTTTGCCGTGCCAGGGCGAGGTCGCTGGCGAACGCCTCTCCCGAAAGCCGCCCCTGATCGAACAATCCTTCGCCGAAGCTGAGTAAACAGTGGATGGTCGTACCGTAACTGATCACACCCTGGCTGCGGCCCCAGCAAAAGGCGTAGCCATCAGGTCTGACGAGCTTATAGAGCAGGTCGCGGTAGACCGCCGCCAACCCCAAAAGAAAGTCGCTTTCTTCATCCGAGGCGTAGTACGCGCCCAGATCGACGGCGGCGGCAACCGTTTCCCAGGCGTACTGATCGACCACCATCAAGGGCGGATTGTCGTCGAACCAGCGGTTTTCTCGCAATTTTTGGACGAGCTGCTTAAACGCCGACGCGCCCGCAGCTTGGGCCGCCCGATCTTCAGGCAGCAAGCGGGTGATAAGCCGCGCGTTTTCGCTCGTGACCCACAGATAATTGTCAGGCAGTGTCCGCATCTTGTACTGCGCTTCGTCGTAGTAGTGTGCGACGCTAAAGGTCTCTCGCAAGCACGCGGCCTGCGTATCGGCGTCGAGGGCGCGCCAGAGGGAGTTTTGCTCGAGTGGCCCGTAAACCGCCAGGCTCTCTAAAACCGCCCGGTGCGCGAACGGGACGAGGGGCTGACCTAAAAACGGTTTCAGGCTCGCCACAATGCGTCCGTCGAGGTCTGAAGGAGCCAAGTCGGAACCGGAGCCGCGCAAAAGTGCCAAAAAAGCTGCGTAGTGAGAACCGTTTTCGGCGCTCGAGCCGCCCATATGCGGGCGTTTGTCCCGGTGGCTTTGAGCCAGACGCTGCCCACGCACCACGGGGGGCAGCTGGCCCGCCACCAGAATATGGTGCTCGAGTCGCTCGGCGCAACGTTCCGCAAACCCTCTCAAGTCTCGCCCGAATTCGCTGCAACTGCTCATCGTCATACGCTGATAGTCTCCCATAACCCATAAGATTAGCATGATAGTAGATCGTTAAAGCTTTCTGAGGCAGCCTAGCACAGACTAGACCGGCGTGTCACAAAAAAGTCTTAAGTTTCCCTCAGCTGCACACTTGACAGCCGTAGGGAGTTTGGACTACATTTGGTTTAACGTTAAAGCTAACGTCGGGTAACGAGTTCGTAGCAGAACGACGGTCATATCAGTAAGGTCGTCATTTGCCGCCGACTCGAGCCCCAAACTAACAGGAGGTTGGTATGCCAAAGCGTGCGACACTACTCTTTTCTCTCTCTTTTTCTCTCTGTGCCGTAATATCACTGCTGCCGGTAGGTCTGGCGCAGGCACCGGACGTCACCGTCTGGAGCATTTCCGTCGAGCAAGACGAGCTGTACCGCGAGCTTGAGGCCACCTTTAGTGAACGCTACCCCGAGTACACGGTCAAGTTCGAGACCTTTAGCCAGGACGCCTTTCAGCAAAACCTGCCCCTGAGTTTTGAAAGTGGTGACGCCCCGGACGTGGTGCTGGCAAGTTTCGACGTGCCGATGTCCGAACTTTTAGCCGACGACTGGCTGGCTCCGGTCGCAGGCGACGCAGAAATTCCCGAAGCGTGGTTCTCCCGCTTTCCCGAAAGCACCTTTGTAGATGGTCACAACATGGTCGGTGAGGTAGTCTACGGCGTTCCGACCAACGAACAAGACATCTGGGGACCCGGGTACATGTTTTATAACCGCACCATCTTAGAAGACGCCGGAATCGACCCCGACGCGGAAGTTCCGGCTACCTGGTCTGAACTGCTGGCGGTTTGCGAGCGCGTCAAGGCGGCGGAGTATCCGTGCTTTACCGCGTCGTTCGACAGCGACTCGAACGTGCGGCGTTGGTGGACACCGTTTACGTCGGTGGCCCAGACCTGGACTCCTTTTAACTATCAGACCGGCACCTTCAACTACGCCGACGAAAGCCGCCTGCGCGCCTGGGAGCTGCTTAAAACGCTCTACGACGGTGAGCACTTTATCCCCGGCGTAGAGACCACCGACCGCGAAACGTCGCGCCAAATCTTCGCCCTCGACCAGGCCGCCTTTTATATGGACGGAGCCTGGATGCCGAGCGTGTTCAGCACCGGGATGGAGTTTCCCGACCTGAACTACGGCGTCGCCCCCGCGCCGCGCCCCGACGACGGAGTTCAGGGTGCGCTGCACAAGGGTCTCCTCACCTCACGTTTGCACGTGACCTCAGCCGTTAGAAACCCCGAAGCGGCCTGGGCGCTGATCGACTTTTTAACCGAGCCTGAAGGCGACTGCGCAAAAGGCTATATCGGCGGCGGTTTCGGTTTCTTAAGCTTTGCCAACAACAGCGAGCTGGCCCCGGACGACGAGGTGCTGAGCAACATCTTGAAGAGTGCTGAAGACTACCGCAAGTTCGAGCCTGTACCGCTGCTGGCGTGCGAGGGTATGGCCGAATCGACAGCCTATGACGCCGCCCTAAGCGACCCGACCATACCCAGCGAAGAGGTGAGCCTGGTCGAGGCGCTCGCCACCGGTCAAGACTGGACAGAAACCGCAGAGCAGATGGCGACACAACGGCAAGCATTGTTTGAAAAGCTCCTGGCGGCGGAGAAGGCTAAAGGGCTTAACGTCGACCAGAGCTACTTTACCTACGCGGACTGGGACTTTAACAGCGATTTCGACTACAGCAACTACCCTCTCTGCAATTAAGTGAGGTTTCGGCGATGAACAGCCATGCTGTTCATCGCCGATTTGTAGGTGTGACTTCCAGCTACCGACCAGAGGCCCGACCTGTATGACGAGTGAGCTAAAACCAGCCACCACCCCCACGCGTTCGCCGGAGGCCCGGCGGCGTGACCGGCGTCAGTGGGGGTGGTGCTAAGTATTTCTAAGCCCGTTTCTGCTCTTTTTTACCGCTTTTACGCTCTGGCCTATCGCCGCGACCATGAGCTGGTCGTTTACGGATTTTACGGTACCGAACCGGGGTATCACCTTCGTCGGTTTAGAGAATTTCAGAACTCTTTTTCAAGACGACCTTTACCGACGCTCGTTTGTGAACACCCTAGTTTTTGCGGTTGGCAATACGGTACTCAAGCTTCCCTTGTCGCTCCTGTTAGCGGTTCTCGTAACGCGCCGATGGGTTGCCGGACGAAGCTTTTTTCGCACCATCTACTTTTTGCCTATCGTCATTCCCACAGCGATTGCCGGGTTTATCTTCGCGCTCCTGCTCAACCCTTTTAACGGCGCGGTTCCCGACATCTTGCGCGACTTAAACCTGATCGGACGCCGAGACAATATCTTTCTCGGCAGCCGGACGGGCGCGATGACCTCGATTATCTTGGTCAGCGTCTGGCAGATTATGGGGCAGTATCTGGTCTACTGGATCGCCGCGCTGCAAGGTGTTCCCGAAGAGCTCAGCGACGCCGCGAGCATCGACGGGGCGGGTTTCTGGCAAGAGCTGTTTATGATTACCCTGCCCGCGATTCGTCCGGTCGCCATCATCACGTTTTTGGGGTTAGTCAACGCCTTTAGCGTGTTCGGTATCGTTCTGACGCTGACCAACGGTGGCCCCGGTACGCAGAGTTACGTCATGCAACTTTTCGTCTATGAGCGCGGCTTTACCGAGGTGCCGTTTCGCTCGGGGCGCTCCTCTTCTCGCTCTTTATTCTGGTGATGTTTGTGATTCAGACCGTCGCCGTTCGGCGGGCGCAGGCGCAGTTGGGGGGGCGACCGTGAAACGACTTTTCTTCGACGTTTTCGGGCGCGGTCGTGTGCTGTGTAACAACCTCATCTTGTGGGCCGTGCTGCTCGCCGTCGGCTTTTTTTGGATGTACCCGCTTTTGTGGATCGTATCGGCGTCGTTTAAGACCTCGAGGGAGGTCTTTACCTCGGGTCCGGCCCTCATCCCCGAAGCCTGGGTCGGGTTGAGCAACTACTTTAGAGCGTGGAACGTCGCCAATTTCAGCCGTTACTTCGGCAATTCGCTTCTTTACAGTTTCGGTTCGGTGCTGATCGTGGTGTTCCGTTCGGTTTTAGCGGGTTACGTGCTGGGACGGATGAAGTTTCCGGGCAAGGCTTTTCTAATCGTGCTGGTCACGTTTACGGTGTTCGTACCGGTCGAAGGCTCGGTCATCCCGCAGTTCAGGCTGATCAACTGGGTCGATAAAAACCTGTTTACGCTGCTTAATACGTACTTTATCGTGCCGCTGGTGCAGGGGGGTGGGGGGTCTTTGTGGGTGCTCTTATACATGGGCGCGTTTCGGTCGTTGCCCAATGAGCTTTACGAGGCGGCTGAGGTCGACGGAGCCAATTTCTGGCAAAAATTTCTCCTAACCCTTCCGCTCGTCGGGCCGATTACGGGCCGATTACCGCGACGGTAGTGATTTTTCAGTTTTATCGAGCTGGGAGGACGTGCTCAACCCGATTATCTATACGCTCGGCAAACCCGAACTTCGCAACCTCCAGTCGGGTCTAATCGCTTTTCAAGGTGAGAACGCCACCGATTGGGTGGGTTTGGCGGCGGCGATTGTGATGACGATCATTCCGGTCATCATCTTGTTTTTGTTTACGCAGCGGTTTTTTGTCCAGGGACTTGCGGGCGCTGTTAAATCTTGAGGGGTGAGGTGTGTTTTAAGACAGTAGTCAGGAATCAGCTCGAGCTACGGACTCCTGTAACTACCGACGACGCGGCAGAGACCTGCAACCAATCACGACACGCACTCAAACTATGGAGGAGTTAAACATGTACTTTCACACCCTAGAAAAAACAGACGGCTATCAGGCGCTAAACGATGAAGCGTGCAAACTGCTCGAGTTCGGCAAACTGAGTCTTAAAGCGAGCGAGACTTACGAGGGTCCGGTTGGCGCAGACCGCGAGCTGATGCTGGTGATGCTCTCGGGCAAAGCGACCGTCAAGGTCGGCAACAAAACCTTTACGGTCGGCGGCAGAGCCAACGTGTTTGCCGGAAACGCGCACAGTCTGTACCTGCCGAGGGGCTCGAGCTTTACGGTCACGGCGCTGGGCAATATCGAGGCGGCGCTACCGACGACGCCCTCAGACCTCGACACCGAGCCCTACGAGATCAAACCGGACGCGGTACAAACCGGGCAGTGGGGGACGCTCAACTATACGCGTTACTTTCGGCAGATCGCCGTTCACAGCGACGGGCACCCGGCAGGCAGCCTTATCGTCGGCGAAACCATCACCCCGAGCGGGAACTGGAGCACCTATCCGCCGCACAAACACGAGGTAAACGAAGGCGGCGAAGTCTCTCACGAAGAGATGTACTACTTTAGAAACGCCTCACCCGACGGCTACGGTTTGGCGCAGTACTACAGTCCGGAGCGCGGCTACGACGACATCTACCGCGTCACCGACGACACCCTGCTTAGTATGCCGCACGGCTATCACTGCTACGCCGCCGCGCCGGGAACAGCGAGCTATTATCTGTGGTTTCTCGCCGGAGACGGTTGGGCTCAGGGGGCGTCGTTCGATCCCAAGGTCGGCTGGGTACAGAAAACGGTAGGGATGGTCTAGCGTGCCTGAAGGCTCGTTTTCGCTTCAAGGCAAGGTCGCGCTCGTCACGGGCGGCGCAGGCGGCATCGGTCAGGCTATCGCCGTGGCGCTCGCCCGCGCAGGCGCAGACGTGGCGCTGACGGTCAACCGCAGCCCCGCCGACGAAACCGCTCAGAGGGTCACGGCCTTCGGTCGGCGCTGCGTCACGCTGCCCCTCGACCTCGGCGCACTATCTGAAAAAAGTGCCGCCGATTTTAACGCCGAGGTAGAGGCCGAACTCGGCCCGGTCGATATTCTGGTCAATAACGCCGGGATCATCCGCCGCGCGCCCGCCGCAGAGCACAGCTTTGAAGACTGGTCGGCGGTATTACAGGTCAACCTGAACGCCGTGTGGCTGTTGTCGCGCGAAATCGGCGCGGGAATGCTCTCGAGGGAGGGGGGGAAAATTATCAACATCGCCTCGCTGTTGTCGTTTCAGGGCGGTATCACCGTACCCGGCTACACCTCGTCGAAGCACGCCGTCGCGGGTCTGACCAAAGCCCTGGCGAACGAGTGGGCGGCGCGCGGCGTCCAGGTCAACGCCATCGCGCCAGGTTATATCGCTACCGACAACACCCGGGCGCTCCGCGAAAACGAAGCGCGCAACCAGCAGATTTTAGAGCGTATTCCTGCGGGGCGTTGGGGCGACCCAGGGGATATTGCGGGCGCCGCCGTGTTTTTAGCCTCGAGCGCCTCGAACTACGTCACGGGTCATGTTTTGGCTGTAGACGGGGGGTGGTTGGCACGCTGAGTTTGACGCGACCCGCCTCACCACCGTACTTCGGACATCTTTAAGGAATAGGAAGAAGCAAGAACTGGAAAGATTGGGAAACGTCAACAGGTTGCGTGCTCAGAACGACCTCGGGCGTGTTTCCTGACTTTGATAATGTCCTCTGAACACACTGGTCAACAGTATCCATAGGTCTAAAAAGTGAGGTCAAGGTCTGATGCGGATTCCGCGCTATTTCACATTATCGAAGAAGGTGCTCGGTGGTGTTCCGCTCCCTACAGGCGTAGGTACAGCAGACGGAAAGCTCGAGGCTCAGCTCGAGCAGCGCGTCAGGTCACGCGTACGATACAAAAATCTTGACGGGTGGGTCGATCAGGAGTTGCCCGAAAGCGTTCGGCAGGTCTGAGGCCGAGACGCGCCGGGTAAAAAGGTTGGTCAGCGGCGCGCGCGTCTCCAGCCAATAGTTGTAAAACGCCGCCGCGTGCGCCGGGTAGTCCTCCCCATCCGACGACGCCACCACCGAAAGTTCTCGTGTGTGGAACTCGGGCGTGAGGGTAAGGGGCTCGAGGTTGCCGTCTGCTAACACACATATCCGGGCGTTCGGTTTCAGGTGACGTTGCAGGGTTGCAAACGCGGACTGGCGGCTCGAGCACTCCACCCCGGCGGCGTAGATCAGGTCGGCAGGTAACGCTTCCGGTGCAAATACCGAACGCGCGCCCAAAGCTAAGGCGAGCGAGCGCCGTGACGCCAACGGCTCGAGCACATCGGCTGCGACACCGAGCCAGCGCAGCCGGTGCAGCGTCAGCAAGCCTATCGTCCCGGCACCCGTGACGAGCACCGCGTCGTTCGGCTTCAGTTTGCCGACGCCCCTGCTCGTATCGTTGGACAATATAGCGAGGAGCGCCACCTCGACGGGAACGTCTTCAGGCACGCGCATCAGCGTGTCGGCGCGGACGCGGGCGGCGGTGCGGTGTCCGTAGGTAGCGACCACGCGGTCGCCTCTTTTTAGGTCTACACCCTCACCGATTTCAACCACTCGCGCCAGACTTTCGTAGCCGGTCATCAGCGGGTAGCTGGGCATCTGGGTAGCGCGCGCGTCGCCCCGGTAGAGCGGCCCTTCCGTCCCGACGCTGACGGCTCCGGCGAGCGTTTCCGCCCACACCTCACCAGGGCCGGGCGGCGTCAGTTCGGCCCGAACCCAGGCGAGCCTGCGGGGGGCGTGCAAAAGGAGCGAATCAGCGTGCATATGGTGGGGCGGGAGTTGCTACGGAACGTCGCATCATCAAGTTACCAGCACTGTTATCAGCGATACAAAAACTTTGGGTCTTGCGATCAAAGCGGGTTGCCTCGAGCAGCGCGAATACTTTGGATCAACACGTGGAAGGGCTGCTGAACGCCGTGGCAGTCGGTTTTACTGAAAGCATCGCCAAAAGTTCCGAACACTTTTACAAAGTCGAACATCTTTCAGAGGCGTCTCGTTCAGACTACGAGGCCGCCTCGAGGAACGCAGCTAGGAACGACTCCTCGGTGCGTGACCATCAAACGTTCCCGAATCGTCAGAAGCGCGGTTACTCCGCCGCCTTAAACCACAAGATGCGTCCGCAGCTCGGGCAGCGCGTGACGCCCTTTGCTCCGCGCGCCTTTTGCAGGACGTGAATAGGTAGCCGCACGTTGCAACCACCGCACCGCTGGTTGTCCAGAATCTCGACCAGACCCACCCCGCGCCGCGCCTTGCGAACCTGTTCGTACTGCTTGAGAAGTGGCGCTTCGACCTCTTGCGCGGCCGCGTCGCGTTCGCCGGTGAGGGCGGCTATACGCGCCTCGACGTCCGCGACCCGCTTCTGTTCAGCGTTGGTCGCGCGCTCGAGTTCGGGCTCCAAATCCTCGACGTCGCCGCGCAGCCGGTCGACATCGTTCTCGAACACCTCGAGGCGCTCCACAAGAGGCAGCGTGTCCTCCTCGAGTTCCTGGTAGCGGGTAGCGAACTGCATCTCCTGATTTTGGTACTGTGACGCCTCTTTCGAGGTCGCGGCTTCGAGCGCCGAAGCTGCCGAGCTTTTTCGGCGCTCGTCTAAACCGGCGAGCTCGAGCTCGCTGCGGCTGACCTCGGCGCGGAGGTTCGCGTAACGCGCCTCTGCGCCGGAAAGTTCGGCTTGCAGCCCCGCCAGACTCTCGCGTAACTCGAGCAGTTCGGCGGGCGTCTGGCCCTTCTCTTCTAAAAGCGTATCGAGGTCCAGGTCACGGCGCTGCACCTGGTTTAGGGTCTCGAGCATGTCATCCTCCCGGCGTACCCCGCGAAACGGCACCAAACCGCACAAAAAACCGCCCGGATAGGGGCGGGGCGGTCTCGTGGCTCGAGCGGGACTTCATAAGGTTACTCTAGCACACGTTTGCCCCCCCCTGGCGAACCCCCCGGGTTAGAATCCGGTAGTTTGGGGCGCGGCGAGACCGTTTTAGACCGAGTTTTATGATGGCGGTTTAGGATTAGGTTATGGGGCGGCTGTTTGCGGCTACCTATTAGGATTTCGTGGGCGCGGGGTTAGGATTTAGAGGTGTTTGAAGAGTCGGTCGAAAGTTTTATCACCCAGTGGCGGCCCTACGCCGCCGACGCCACGCTTTTTCCCCACACCGAGGGCAGCCCGCTTCTCGAGTGCCGTGCGGGGGGCGCGATCTTCGGCGTGCTGGAGCGCACCGCGCCCTACACCGCGCCGAGCGGCCCCGCCAAACTTATCGTCCACCTCACCACCGAGCAGGTGGCGCTTTCCGACGCTCGAGAAGGGCGGCTCGAGGTGCTCGGCCCGAGCCGCCTGCGGGCTACCGGGCTGGTCTTGTTACGGCAGGGCCGCATGATCGTAATCGACGCCGGTGCGCCCCTCGTAGTGGGCAGCTTCGCGGCGCTCTCTGAAGACCTCGCCGCCGGTGACTGGGTAGAGGTCACCGGTCTGCCGCCGGTTCACGGTTTCGTCGTCCCCCAGAGCGCCCGCCGCACCCTCGCGCCTGCCGAGAGTGAGATGTAGAGGGCGTGTGGCTTGTAGGTTTTGATGTGTAGTTTTTTCGCGTCATGAGGCGTGAACCTATTGACGTGAATAAAAAAGCTCTTGAGGCCTTACACATAACAGCAATTCTCTAAAAGGGTTCGGCTCTCCCACCCCAAAGCAGTTGTGTCTGGTACGTGAAAAGACCGGCTGCTATCTGAAGTTTGTCGGCATTTGCAGTTTGAAGAATGGGCTCGAGGTCGTCCTGAGGGCGCAAGACATCGACGCTCCGCAACCGTTTCAACACTTATTTCCTACTTCTTACTCCTTGCTCCTTACGCCCTCAATTCGGTCGTGAGGCCCCAGATAGACCCCTGAAGCGTGCCGAGTCCAGGTCGGTGAGGCGTCGTGGGCGGTTCTAGCCCAACCCCCGGAAATGCGCCCTAGCGTCCCCTCCCACGAGCGCACGCCCCCGAGCACACCCGACGCTTCGACGCTGCACGAGCCGGTGGCGGTCGCTACACTCGCGGCGTCCTCGACGTCTAAACCCTTGACGATGGCGCTGAGGAGACCCGCGTAGGCGGCGTCGCCCGCGCCTACGGTGTCGACCACGCCAACCTCGAACGCCGGACTCCACAGCTCGCGTTCGGCCCATCCGGGAGCAAACGTCGTGGGGGTAGCCGCCAACCGCGTGCGGCTTCCCGTTCTGAGGTATATTCCGTGTTCGCCTAATTTGAGTCCGGCGACAGCTGCGCCCATCGTAAGCAGCCGACCTGTGAGGTCGTAAAGGCCGGAGGATAAGCCGCCCTCTATATCTACCGGAGACGCGTCAGCCCCCAACATGTAGACAGCTTCCGCCAGACTCGGCACGAACACGTCTACGTACGGTAACACGCGTTCCAGAAACGCCCGCCAGTCCACCCGGCCCGACTCCCCTTCGGGATCGGGCAACGCCGTATCGACCGCCGTCGCCACGCCGCGCGCGCGCACGGCCTTCAGCAGATTGGCGAGGGCTGCGCCACCGTCTTCGTAGACCGCCCGCATGAGCGTGGGGTAGCCGAAATAAAAAAATGCCGCGCCCGTCACGTCGTCGGGGTCGATTTCGGTCGGCGAAAAGTGGTCGTTGAGGCCCGGATGGTGCAAAAAGTGCCGGTCGAACCCCGGTGGGCTGACGACCACGCTGTACGAGGTGGCGGCGTCCGCGCTGAGCGTCAGCGACGCCGTCACGGGCTGCCGCCGCAAAACGTCCGCGACGGTTTTCCCGAAGAGGTCGTCGCCCACTTTGGCGATCAGCTCGACCGGGACGCCCAGCTTGCCGAGGGTCGACCCGACGTTGGCGACCCCGCCCCCGGCGGCGAACGTCACCGGCCCCATCTGGGTCAGGCCGCCGGGTTGAAGCGCCAGCCCTCCGCTCAAAAATTCCGGCAGCACATCGAGGCAGATATGACCGGCGACGACGATTCCGGGCGTCTCGGGGGCGGGCGGTTCGCCCATGCTCACACCAGCCCGGCGTGCGCCGCCAGAGCCTCGGTAAAAATCCGGTGACTCTCGGCAGCCTCTTCGGGGGTAACGCAGCCGAACGGTTGGCTCATGCCCTCACACCCGTGGGCGAGTTCATCACAAAACGCCGCCCACATCTGCAACACCGAATCGGCAAACCCGAACTCGAAGATCGCTCCGGTAATCGCCGGATACGCGCTTTCGTAACCTATATCGGTGTGGCACCACGCCTGCGGCTCGCCTGCCCGGTAGGTCAGGGTTCGCAACGTCTTCGGGTTTTTGGTACTGAACTCCATCGACTTTCGGGTACCGTGGACGTTTAGATACCAGGTGTTCGCTTCACCCGGCGCGATGCGTTTGGTGTGGAGCGTCATGGGGAAGGTGTACCCGTCCTTTTCGACCTCGGTAAGGAGCGTGGCGTTGTCCCAAGTGTCGCACGGCGCTGCGCCGCCCTTTCCGTCGGGCCGTTCGGTGACGATGTTGCTGAGCTGCGCCCGCACCTTGCGCGGCGTCAGACCGAAACGCAGCGGGATGTGCAACACGTGCAAGCCAAGGTCGCCCAGACAGCCGTATTCGCCGTTCGTAGCGACGCTGCGTTTCCAGTTGAGCGGTTTGTTCGGATCGAGGTCGCTGCTGTGCAAAAAGCCCGCCTCGAGGCTGACGATGCGGCCGAAAGCCTCGTCGCGCAAATTGCGGGTGATCTCGAGCGCCCCCGGATAAAACGGGAGCTCGGACGAGCAGCGCACGAGTACTTGTGGATGTTCGGCGATAGCCGCGTTGATCGCGTCGTTTGCAGCCTTATCGATACCGAACGGTTTTTCGCCCAGCAGGTGCTTGCCCGCCCGGATGACGTCGGTATACATCTGCGCGTGGAGGTGGTGCGGGACGGCGCAGTACACCGCGTCGACGTCGCTCGCCAGCAACCCCCGGTAGTCGGTCGTGACCAGCTCGACCGTCGGCACGTTTTCCCTGAACCAGTCCGTAGCAGCCGCATCCTTGTCACACACCGCCGTGATCACGGGTCTGGCGTCGGTATCCAGAAGGTGCAGCCAGCGCGCCGCTGCCGAGGCGAACTCGCGGCCCATCAATCCGAGCCCGATCACGCCGAAACGGACGTCGTTCACGCCTGTCCCTGCATACCCGTTTGCATCATAGCAACAGCTTCGTCTGCGGTAGCGCCGTTATGAACAATCGCCATCAGCGCCCGCGTCATCGCGGCGGGGTCGTCATGATGGACCACGTTGCGCCCGTAGACGATGCCCCTTGCGCCTTGCTGCATCAGGGTATGGGTACGCCGAAAAATCTCCTCGTCGCTCACCTTGCCACCGCCCCGAACGAGCACCGGGACGTGTCCGGCGACCTCTATGACTTCGTGATACCCCGCCGGATCGTCGCACGGGTCGGCCTTGATCACGTCTGCGCCGAGTTCGGCGGCCTGCCGCACGAGCGCCTTGATCTTGCCCAGGTCGCCGTCCACCATGTACCCGCCTCCCCCGCCCCCTTTCATCACTAAAGGCTCGATCATCAGCGGCATCCCGTAACGGTCAGCTTCGGGTTTGAGTTTCAGGATGTTCCGGATACACGCCCCGTGAACCTCGGGCTGGTCGGGCAGCGAAAACAGGTTGACGCATAGGCACGCGGCGTCCAGGCGGAGCGCCTGCTCGACGGCGGCGTCCAGCACCAGGCTGAAAAGCGTACGCGGCAAGGTCGGGCCGTAGACGTTGGCGACGTCCGTGCGGAGGACGAGCGCGGGTTTGGGTCCGGGCCGGTTTTGCAGCAGCGGCGCTTGCCCGATGGTGAGCTGAACGGCGTCAGGCGCGGCCTTTGCGACGGTTTCAACCGCCGCCGCCATGTTTTCGATACCGCTCAGAAATCCCGGTTCGTTAAAAAACCCGTGGTCGATAGCCACGTCGAAACATTTGCCGTCGGCCCCTAAAAAGCGGTTGAGTCTGGGTTTGGTCATGTGCAGGCCACCTAAACTACCTTAGCGGGGAACGCGCGCGACGCGCGGATCGGTAAACTCGTCGGATTCGTCGCGGCTGGTGGTCGAAAATTCGGAGACGATAGCGCCCGCTGCGTCCGCCTTAAACCAGTGCCAGGTGTTGGGCATGATGGTGTACTGCTCGCCAGGGTTCAGCTCAATTTCGTGAAAGACGGTGTAGTGCTCACGGCTGCCTTCGGGCGGCTGGGTGCCGGGGTTTGCCAAAGCTTCACCCTCGAGGTAGAGCCAGACCCTCCCCCGCCGACACCGAAACGTTTCCATCTTGCCGGGGCCGCCCGCGACCGGCGGGTGACGGTGCTCGGGACACGTCTGGTGCGGCAACAAGACGAGTTCCTTGGCGCAGTAGGCGTCGTTGTTGACGTAGGTTAGGAGCACCAAGCCGGTCGTGTCAAACTCGCCGAGACCCAGGTCCGCGACCTCGAGCCGCCCCTCTTCTGCCGGGGTTAAAAGTAGCCCCGCTTCCCTCAAGGTTTTACTCGCTGTTCGCTTGATTTGCTCCACTTCAGATGTGTTCATGATCCTCCCTCGACTCGAGACGTTAAGTACCGACGACCGACTGCTGCATTCTGACTACACTTTTACCGCCGAATGGAGTATCTGATCAGGTTTCCGCTAAAGTTCGCTCTCTCTCCACCTTTTTGTTTGCGTGATGTAGGCAAGTGGCTTGTGGCCTGTAGCTTGTAGGTTCCTATCCACTCAGACTTACTCCTTGCTTCTTACTTCCCTGAAAACAGAATGCCTGAAAAGTCATCGAAACCTAGTCCACGACTTCCAAACCCCCCAGCCCCCCATACCGCTCGTGCCACGGTTGCGCGTGCTTCTCGACGACCCCGTTGAGCATCTTGATGTTGGCGACGCCCTGTTTTTGCAAATACGCAGCCATCTCGTCTGCGCCCTTTTGGGCGTATACGGGAATCCCGCCCTTCCAGGTGGCCCGCCCGCACAGCACGCCGCTGTAAGGCACACCGTTTTCACCGGCGAGCGTGAGCATTTCGGCAAACACGTTCATATCGACTCCGGCGGAGAGGTAGATAAAGGGGCGTTGGGCGAGGCTGCCCGCCTCCTGAAGATGCTTGACGGCTTCGTCACGGGTAAATAGAGCTTCTTTGGGGGGAGTGCTCAGGCCGTCTACGTACTTGCCCGACACCGGCATCTCGACCTTGAGCACATCGACGGCGTAACGGTCTTTGGAAAACTCGGCGACGGTTTCGCACACGTAGGCGGGTTGTTTGGCGGCGAATTGGGCCGCGTCCGGTAGGTCGGCGTCGTAGGTGACGGGCTCGAGAAAAAGCGGCAGACCGACCGCTTCGCACTCCGCCCCCACCCGTTCGACAAAGGCGTGCTTGATCTCGTTGACGCTTTCGTCCTCGAAAGGGTTGTAGTAGACAAGCAGTTTGACGCCGGTCGCGCCCGCTTCGGCGAGACGCTGCACGCTCCACCCCGGCGCGAGGTCGGGCAGGCGGCCCGGTTTGGTGTTGTCGTAACCGCTCTGCTCATACGCCAAAAGAAGCCCCGAACCGTCGGCGCGGGCGCGGCTCGCGCCCAGACCGTACTGCGGGTCGAGCAAGATCGCCGACGCGTGCGGCGTCAGCGTCCGCGTCACCACGCTCTTAAATTCGCCGAGCTGCTCGTCGCTGAAACTGCCGCCGTCTACGCCCTCGAGCGCCTTACGCAGCGAGGCGCGCTGATCCATCGCCAGCGCCGCGATGACGCCGGAGGGTTGAGCGCACGCCTGAAGATTCTCGAGTTTGCGTTTGGTGATCCTTTTGGTCGGCATGGGTAATCCTTTCGTAACGCGTCGTGACGGGTCGGCGGGAGCTGCCACCTTGTCATAGGAGAGAGCTGCGGTGGTCGGGCCGAAAGCTGTGGTCGAACGTGCGCCCACCACGTTGGCGAAGCGCGCGGCGTCGGCGGGGCCGAGTCCGCGCAGCGACGCTACTGCGAACCCGGCGGCGAAACAGTCCCCGGCCCCGGTCGGGTCGAGCTCGTGAACGGCGACGCCGGGGAAATCCTGCTCGACGCCGTCTGCAAAAAGCGTACACCCCTCAGCCCCTCGTTTCAAAAGTACGATGCGCGCGTCCGCCAGAAGCGCGCGGCAGGCACTCTCCGGGTCGCCGAGCCCGGTCAGCAGTTCAGCCTCCGGGCCGCTCGGCAACACCACGTCGGCAACGTCCAGAACGGGGCCGCAGAGCTTTCTTAAGGTGGTGTGGAGTAGTTCGGGCCGAACGTTCGGGTCGAAGCTGACCACGGCCCCGCACGCCTTGGCCTGCTCGAGCGCGCCCAATACAGCCCGCCTCATCGACTCGGACACGCCCAGCGACGACCCGGTGACGTGAAGCCAACCGACGCCCGCGAAGAGTTCGGGCGTCAGGTCTGAGGGTGAGAGTTGCGCCGCCGCCGCGTGGCGCAGGTGAAATAAAAAGGTCCGACCCCCGTCTCGAGCGTAGCTGACGAACGCGACGCCCGTGTCGTAATCCGGCGTACTCCGGACGAACAGCTCGACCCCGGCGCGGCGCAGCTGCCGCCGACAAAGCGCCCCGAACGGGTCGTCGCCGCACACGCCCGCAAACCGAGCGGGCGCGCCCAGAGACGCGGCGGCCCACGCGAAGATCGCCGGAGCCCCCGACGCGAACGGCCCAAGGAAGCTGCCGGGAGCGTCCAGCGGCGCGTCCTGGCGCGGCCTCATCACCTCGACGAGAAGTTCTCCCAAGCTGACGACGACGGTGCCGCGCGGCCTCGGCAAGCTGGGCGTCGCCGCGCTAGACCCTGGCAAGCTAGACATCACCACGCCCCAAGATAAGCTCTGCGCCGTAGAGTGACGCCCTCGAGCCCAGCGCCGCCCAGCGCAGTTCTACGCTTTCGGACGGCACCGGGCGGCGCAGGTGGGCGTAAAACGTCTCTCGAAACCGCGTTTTGGGAAACCCGTTCATCGCCACCACGCCGCCGCCCACGAGCGCCACCTCCGGGTGAAAGAGGTTGACGCCGGTAGCGAGCACGCGCGCGAGGTCGTCGGCAAAGGTGTGGAGCGTCGGTCTCAGGTCGTCTCGTTTCAGACCTTGGTCGAAGATAGTGCCGACGTTCAGCTGCGCCGCCGCCGCGACGCGGTTGAGAACGTGTCCGCACGCGTACGCCTCGGCGCAGTCGTGATTGCCGCAGACGCAGACGCGGCCCTCGGCCCGAATCGGAATGTGACCGAGCTCGAGCGCCGCGCCCGTCGAACCCCGGTAGGGAACGCCGCCGTCGAGCTGACACCCGCCGATCCCCGTTCCGACGAACATCCCGAACACCGACCCCACCCCCACGACCGCGCCCGCCGCCCACTCGCCCAGCGACAGCAGATTGATGTCGCGCTCGAGCCGTACCGGGCAACCTAAAAGGTCTGCCAGACCCGTTTTTAGAGGCGCACCCTCGAGGTTGCGGATGTTGGGGCTCGAGACCGCCGTACTCATGTCGCGGTCGGGGGTAAACGGCACGCCGATCACCACCCCGGTCAGCTCCAACCCTTCATCATGAGCGTAGCTCTGCACCGTAGCCGCCAGAAAGTCGATGGGGTCGGCTTGCCGCAAGGCTTCGGTCGGCACTACGCGCCCGGAAGGATGCAAGCCGTCCGCGCCGAAATGTCCGACGCGCAGGTGCGTCCCGCCCAGATCGACGACCACCGTAGCCGGGCGCGTCACGCGTCTCCCCACGGGGCGAAGGGTTTTACCGAATCGGTAAACGGCATGGTGACGGCGCGCCCACGTTGCCACACCACCGCGCCGCTATCCCCCTCTTGCAAGGTTGCAAAGGCCGTCACCGCCAGCGCGCGCGCCAGCAGGCGGTCGCCACCACTCGGACGCCCGCCGCGCTGCGCGTGTCCGGCGCGGCTGAGGCGGATACGGGTTCCCAAGGCCGCCGACGCGCGTTCCAGCACGCCCAAGAGGTCGGGATACCCTTCCGAGGCGACGACGAGCGCGTAACGTTGCCGCGCGACGCGCTGCCGCAACCGTTCGTGAAGCTCGGGTTCGGGCAGCACCTGTTCAGGGATAAGAAACAGGTCGGCTCCACCTGCCTCAGCAACAGCGTGGGCCAGGAAGCCGGTATCGCCGCCGAGGGTCTCGAGGGCAAACATCCGGGGTAGCGACTCCGCTGAATCGCGCATCCCGTCGAGCAGCGTCAAACCGGTGTTGAGCGCCGTATCGAAACCGATACTCAGCTCTGAACCCGCGACGTCGTTGTCGATGGTCCCAGGAAGCCCCGCCACGGGCAAAAGAGACGACAGGAGCGCCGCCGCGCGAAACGAGCCGTTGCCGCCGACCACCGCGAGGTGCGTGATCTTGTGTTGGGCAAAAATCTCGGCGAAACGGGGCAGGAACGCGCCGAATTCGGGGAGTCGTGAGCACCCTAAAAAGCTGCCACCAAGACGGGTGTAACGCACCGTCCCCGGCGTCCGGAGCGTTGCGAAATCGGCGCGCAGCAGTCCCTGAAACCCCTCACGTACGCCCAGAACGCGCCAGCCTGCCGCTTCCGCACGTTCAGTCAGGACGTGCAGCGCCATATTCATCCCGGGCGCGTCGCCGCCGGAGGTGAGCACCGCGAGCGTTCGAGTCGGTGTGCTGGCTCCGGTCATGCGTGGGCGCGTTGTCCCTGACCGTCCGCGCCCATCATCAGCTTGACCACCTCGTCGGCGTCGGTTTCAGAAATAAGCCGCTCCCCGGCCTTGCGGCCCCGCTCCAAGACCACAATGCGGTCGCTCACCTTAAAGATGTCCCCCAGATTATGCGAGATAAAGATAATCCCGACCCCCTGGTCTTTGAGGCGGTGGATCAGGTCGATCACTTCGCGTTGTTCGGGTACACCCAAAGCGGCGGTCGGCTCGTCCATAATCAGCACTTTAGCCTGCCAGTACACCGCGCGGCTGATGGCGATCGCCTGCCGCTGCCCACCCGAAAGGTCACGCACCGGGCGGTTCATCTCATCGACGACGATACCGAGGTCGTAAAGCGCCTTTTTCGCCTCTGCGCGCATCATTTTGCGGTCGAGTACCGGAATCCCTAAAAACCGCGTCATCTTTTCCCGGCCCAAAAAAAGGTTGACGCCGATATCCAGGTTGTCGGCTAACGCCAGGTCTTGATAGATCGTCTCGATACCGAGCTCACGCACCTCTTGCGGAGTGCGGCCCCCGACCGAACGGCCCTTGTAGATAACCGCGCCGGAGTCGGGTTGATGCACGCCCGAAATCATCTTGATCAGCGTCGATTTACCCGCGCCGTTGTCTCCGGCCAGCGCCAGCACCTCACCCTCTTGGAGCGCAAAAGATACCCCGCTCACGGCGTTCGTTCCGCCGAAGCGTTTGTGAACGTCTTTGACCTCTAGGAGTGCCATCTAAAACCCTGCGGGCTAGAACCCACCATCAGACGAGCCGCGCCAGACGGTCGCGCGACTGGTCGATCAGCACCGCGACGATAATGACCAACCCGACCGCGACGAACTGGTAGTAGGGCGGCACATTGATAAACACCAGCCCGAACTGAATCACCGCGATAATCAGCGAGCCGATCACCGTCCCGACGACCGTACCGCTGCCGCCGGTCAAACTCGCGCCGCCGATAAACACCGCAGCGACGGCGTAGAGCAGAACGGGTTCACCCGCGTCGACTGCGCCCGCCGAAAAGCGCGCCGTATAGATGACGCCCGCGACGGCTGCTGTAAGCGCGCTCAGGACGTAGAGGATGAGGGTGTGGCGTTTGGTGTTCACGCCCGCCCGCACCGCCGCGTTGAGGTTGCCGCCCATCGCGTAGGTGTAGAGCCCGAACTTCGTTTGGGATAAAACGTAGTGGGCAAGAAGCGTCAAAATAACCGTGACCAGCACCGGAATCGGGACGACGCCGAAAACGCGCCCGTTGCCGAACTCGGTCAGTACCGGGTTACGTACTGCGACGGTGCCGCCCCCAGCGACCAGAAAGGCCATTCCCCGCGCGATCCCGTACATACCCAGTGTGCCGATAAACGACGGGACGTTAAGCCTCGAGATCATCAAACCGTTGCCCAGACCGGGCAGCGCAGCGACCACGAGCGCGGCGGCGAACCCGGCGACAAATCCCAGCAGCGGCGGCTGCTCGGCGAGCGCCCGTACGACGACCGCCATCGTTACGGCTGCCAGGCCGGTCGTAAAGGCAATCGACAGGTCGATTCCCGCCGAAATAATTACAAACGTCAGCCCGAGCGCGATCAGCAAAATCTGGGTGGTAGCGAGCAAAATACTCTGCACGCTGTAGACGCGGCCCAAAAAGGTACTGCCGTAAGATACCCGCGCCCAAACCTCAAAAAATATCAGCACCATCAGTAAAAAGAGCCATGACCAGGCACCCGTGAGAGCGGTCAGAAAGCGGACGCGGCGGTCCGGGCCGCCCTGACCCGCGCGCACCTCAGCCGACATCAGCGGCTCTTACAGCAGGCGCAGTCCGGCCCGCAACACCTGAAAACGTGCCGCTCAGCCCGACGTGAAAATCATCGGCTATACCCGCAACCTGGGACTGGCAGCAAAACGACGCCGTTTTTTGTTGAACTGTCGGCGTCACTGAAAATAAAGTCACCGAAAGCGATAAGATCATCGAATAGCCTCCTGAAATATTTCTAGCGGTCGGCTCCGGCAAAGAGGAGAAGGTCTGTACAGACCCTCTCCCGCCGGGAGCATTATTCGGAGTAGATAAACTTTTGCACGTCGGGGTCGTCTACGTTGTCAGCGGTAATCACCGTAAACCCGGTACCGATAAGCGGCGGCACCGACTCCCCGGTGAGCACGGCGTAGGCCGTCATCACGCCGTAGTAGCCGATTTCGGCGGGGTGCTGGGCAATTGCCATATCGACGAGGCCGCCCGAGATGTTCTCGACAATCGACGGCGGCGCGTCGAACGCAATCACCGTGACGGCGTCCTGACTGTTCGCCGACTGTACGCCGTTCGCCGCGCCGAGCGCCGAAAAGAGGTTCGCGCCGAAGACGCCCTTGAGGTCGGGGGTACGCGCGAGAACGGCCTGGAACTGCGAGGCGGCAGTGCTGGCGTCGTTTTCGTTGTACTGGGTCTCGAGCACCGTGATATCCGGGAAGTTCGCCTCCAACTCGTCCTTGAATCCCTGCTCACGCTGATCGGTCGTCGAGATACCCGGGCGGACGTTCGAGACGTACACCGAGCCTTCGCCGACAGCCTCCGCCATCGCGCGCGCGGCGATACGGCCCCCCTCGAGGTTATCCGAGGCGATATACGACAGCGGAAAGTCGCCGTCACCGTCGCCGGTCTGGTACTGACCGTCGCCGATAAAGGTATCGACTGTGACCACCGGAATACCCTGATCGGCGGCGTTTTGCAGCGGCGCGATCAGCTGAGTGCTGTCGGTCGGGGCGATTAAAATGGCGTCCGGGCCGCGTGAGATCACCGAATCTAGAACCGGCACCTGCAAGGTCGGGTTGAACTCCTCTGCGCCCTGGAAGTTGACGGTGATGCCGAGCGCCGCCGCCGCCGCCTGCGCGCCGCGGTTCATGGTGATGTAAAAGGCGTCGGTGGTCAGCCCTGGAATCAGGGTGATGGTCAGGTCTTCCGGGGCGTCGGTCTGGGCGAAGCCGGAGCCGAAGGTGGTGAGCGCGAGTAGTGCGAGCAGTTTACGCATGGTGACGTCCTTTCGAGAAGCTTATGAAGCTTGTATGGGGGTTGCCGACGGGTGCAGGTCTCCTCTCTCAAGCAAGTTAGGTATCTCTACGCGCCTACACGGGTCTGAGCGTATTTGCACGACACGCCTTATGTATCCGCTTTACGTGTCCGGTCGCGGAGCGTTCACGGCGCACCTCCTACGGACTTAAAGACCCCGGCTTCACTCGGCGCGTGGACGAAGGCGTCGTATACGGGCAGCATCGCCGCGCCTAAGGCCGCGCCGTTTCGCGCGGTTCGGGCCGCTACGCAGCGCGCGCGTTGCGGACGTCCCGCGAGGTTTTCAAAGGCGGCCCGGTATTCAGCAACGCGCAAGACGAGATGAGCGTTGAGCGCCTCCGGTAAAATCCACCGAAGACGACCGCGTCCAGGTCGAGCAAGTTATCGACCGAAACGACAGCCTGTGCGAAAAACTGCGCGGCCCGCTCGAGCCACCCCAGCAGCGCGGCGTCGTGCTCGGCGTAGGCGCGTTCCAGATTCCTGTACGTCTCGTCGCCGAGGTCGTAACGAAGGGCAAACATCGAGGCGTACGACTCGAGGTTGCCACGTGTTCCGCAAAAGGGCGTCTCGGGCCGCTCCGCGCCGACGATCATATGACCGATTTCTCCGGCATTAAACGTCGAACCCCGGAAGACGCGCCCGTCTAAAAAGAGTCCACCGCCCAAACCGACGCCGACGTGAACAAATAAAAAGTTCGGGTAGCAGCGACCGTCGCCGTACCAGTATTCGCCAGTCGCGGCAGCCGTAGCGTTGTTGTCTAAAAAAACCGATAACCCCAGAGTGTCGGCCAGCCGTTGCCGCAGGGGAATTTGCCGCCAGCTGTCAGGAAAGAAAGGCGGTGAATTGACCGTTCCGGCCCCCAGCTCGAGCGGCCCTACCGACCCCAGCCCGACCCCCAGCACATTCTCCGGCGACCCGGCCTCCTCCAGCAGTTCTCTGCACATCCGCGCGGCGTGGTGGAGCACGTCGTGAGGTTCCGGCGCGTCGTGGTTCCGGTTCGTTTCGCCCAACACGGTACCGTCGAGATCGACCAACACGGCGGTCAGCAGGCTGTGCTCGAGGTGAAGCCCCAACATGCACGCCGCGCCGCTGCGAATGACGAGTTCGATAGGCGGTTGACCCCGTTTGGGCGCGCGCCGCTGCGACTCCTCTACAAACCCGTCACGGATAAGCCCGGCGACGAGTTGCGACACCGCCGCCGCCGTCAGCCCCGTCTCCGACGCCAGTTCGACGCGGGTAATCGGCGCTTTGAGGCGTACGGTACCCAAAATAAGGGCGCGACTCGAGCCGCGATAGGACTTCGCGTTCAACGGGTTTCCTTTCGGCACATTGCAACTTGATGTCTTTGGAGATTAACTTAAACGTTTTGATTTAACTTGTCAAGTATTTACTGAGCGCGGTCTTCCCCGACCCGCTGAAGGGCTGCCACGAACGAAGAGAAGGAGTGACGCTCGAGCTACAGCGAGTTTGGGGGTAGAACGACGGCTCTTCGGTAAAAACTGCCGAGAGCTTTTTGGACTTTACCGACGTTTGGATACGCTTGCAGAGGGTTTGGCTGAAGTAGACGTAGAAGTTTGGTCAGCAGCGGCAAACCGCCAGGACGCCAGGCGAACGGCACCACCAGCAGGTATCGTTTTGATTCCACTGTACTGGGCTAAAGAATCGCAGTCTACCACGCACTTTGACGCGGTGATCTGCTCTACCAGCTGAGTAGTTGTCCAGAAAGGATTTATTTACGGCAAGCTGGAGCAGCACACACTAAAACGGCCAGACGCCCGCCGCAAGGTCACACTGAATTCAAGGTCATACCGAGGCTTCCGAACATCTCTGAATTGACCCACTCGCAACAAGCCACTAGCCACAAGCACCCGCTTCAAGCAGGATTCGCCGCCGCCCACCGTTCGATACGGTTGAGTTCTTCGGTAGCTTTTTCCATTTTGAGCAGTTCGATGAGTTTGGGTTCGGCCTTGAAGTCGCCGGTACCGATCCCTTCGATGAGGTCGACCATCTTGGCGCTGAAGGCGCGTAGCGGCACCTCGAAGGGTGCGCCTTCACGCGTTTCGGCGGTAGGGCGGCTGAGCTTAAAGAGCGGGCCGTCGAGGACGTTGCGCTCGGTTTCGTCGAGTTCGGCCAAAACCTCGCCGTGCTCGGTAGCAATAAGAAAGCGTTTCACCCCCTGAGCGTATCACCCGCACGCTACCCATCATTTGCACGCCGCCTATAATCTGCGCGCCGAGCGTTTGCCGACCTCCAACCCTCGAGCCGTAAAGCCGGACGCGTAGCAACCCGAACCCAATCTTTTTACACCCCTTACCCGGCGTGGTGCGATAGAGTAAACGGGCGGCAGTTCAGCGCCGCGCCACCCACCAAACAAAGTCCCGAACGCCGAGCGCGCAGCCTCGCTTGGTGGCTGCCGCGTACCCCCCATCAGGAGTTTTCCTATCAGCGATTATCCTCACATCAACCGTTGCGTACACCGACCCGCGAGGTGCCATGTCTGAACCCGGCCTCTATATCGCGCTACTTATCGGACTCGGCGCTACCGCGCAGTGGCTGGCGTGGCGCGTCAACCTTCCGGCGATCTTGCCGCTGCTGCTGATCGGCTTCGCCGTCGGGCCGCTTTTAGGGCTTGTCAACCCCCTCGAGTTCGTCGGTGAAGACCTGCTGTTTCCGTCGATCGGGCTGGCGGTCGGGCTGATTCTCTTCGAGGGCGGCCTGACGCTGCGGCTTCCCGAGGTGCGGGAGGTGCGGCTGGTCGTAATCAATCTAATCAGCGTCGGGGCGCTTCTGACGTGGTTGTTAGCGGCGCTGGCGGGCTGGCTGCTCGTCGGGTTAGAGCCTCCTGTGGCGCTACTTTTCGGCGCGCTGATTATCGTAACCGGGCCGACCGTCATCGGCCCGCTGATGCGGAGCGTACGGCCCACCCCGAGGCTCGCCAACATCCTCAAGTGGGAAGGGATTTTAATCGACCCGGTAGGCGCGCTCGTCGCGGTACTCGTGCTCGAGGTCTTGTTAGGTAGCGGCGAGGCGCTCGGACATACGCTGCTCTCGCTCGTGCGGTTTGTCGGCGTCGGCGCGGTGGTCGGGGTGCTCGGCGGCGTCCTGTTTACCTTTTTGCTTCGCCGCCGCGTGATTCCGGACTATCTGATCAACTTAGTCGCGCTCGCGCTCGTGTTCGTGGTTTACGCAGGCTCGAACGCGCTCGCCCACGAGTCGGGGCTGCTCGCTACGACCGCGATGGGTTTTGTCATGGCGAACCTGCGCGCGCCGAACATCGGCGAGGTGCTGGCCTTTAAGGAAGACCTGACGCTGCTCTTTATCTCGCTACTTTTTATCGTGCTCGCCGCCAACATCGAGCTGGCGTCGTTTGTCGCGGCGTTGTCGTGGCAAAGCCTGCTACTGGTAGCGGTGGTGATGTTCGTCATCCGCCCGATCAACATCTTCGTCAGCACGCTGAACTCGCCGCTGTCGTGGCGAGAAAAGCTGTTTTTGTCATGGGTCGCGCCGCGCGGCATCGTAGCGGCGTCGGTCACGTCACTGTTTGCCACCCGCCTGACGAACGCGGGCGTCGCCGGAGCCGAGCTGCTGGTTCCCTTTGTTTTTATCATTATCGTCGGGACGGTGACCCTGAACAGCCTGACTGCCAAGCCTGTAGCGCGGCTTTTAGGCGTCGCCGAACCCGAACCGCAGGGCGTCTTTATCATCGGCGCGCACCCGGCTGCGCGGCAGATCGGTACGTTTTTGCAGACCGAAGGCTTCGACGTTCAGGTCGCCGATACAAACTTCGACAACGTCGCGGCGGCGCGGCTGGGGGGGCTCAGCGCCTACTACGGCACGCCGCTGTCGGAACGCTCCGACGAAGAGCTGCGGCTTTCAGGGATCGGTAAGCTGCTGGCGCTGACCCCGAACGACGAGGCCAACGCGCTGGCGGCGATTAAATTTACCCGTCAGTTCGGTTCGACGCACGTGTATCAGCTTAAACCGGGCAGGCACGAACGCGACACGCTCGACGAGGAGCGCCGGGGGCGGCTCGTCTTCGGCCCGGGTACGACCTTCGGTGAACTCGAGCAGCTCGCTGCCAACGGTAAGCTGAGAAAGACGCCGATCACCGAGACCTTTACCAAAGAGAAGTTCGAGGCGCTTAACGGGGACTATCTGCCGATGTTCGTAATTCGCGGCAAAACCGTCGAGATCGTTTCAGGAACGCTTACCCTCGAGACCGGGGACGCGCTCGTTTCGCTCGTGCCGGTCGTGGCCCCTGAGCCTGAGATGGTAGAGGCTTAGGGTCGAGTACCCAGCGATGAGTGCTGAGTGTTTGGTACCCGGTAGTGAGTGATGGGCGGTGAGCAAAAGTTTCGTTCGTCTTGAAAGCAAAAGAGTAGCCCCGTCGGTCACAACTAACGGGGCTACTTTTAGTACGAAAGGCTTGTGTCGTCTGTCCTTAGACGAAACCTAAACGGCAAAACCTAATCGGTCGATTCGTCCAAGAACTTCTGCAACTTGTCCATATCGACGGCGATCGGCGCGCGGCGGCGGCGGACGGCTCCGTATTCCAGAAGTTGCGCGAGGCAGTGAGACACCGTTTCGCGCGTCGCCCCGATCATCTTCGACAGGTCTTGCTGGGTCAAATTGAGGTCAATGATGGTGCCACGGTCGCCCTCCTTGCCGAAATCGTGAGCGAGGCGCAGGAGCAAGTTGGCGAGGCGTCCGGGCGCGCTGAACGCGCCGACCTCGGCGAAGCGCATCTGGGCTTGCCAGAGGTTCGTCGACATCACCTGAATAAACTTCATAGCAATTTTAGGCTGCTGCGTAATCAGGCGCTGAAAATCGTCTTCAGGCAGCACGATCAGGGTCGTGTCCATCACCGCTTCGGCCTGGTTCGGACGGCGTTCGGATGGGAGCAGCAAAAGCTCGCCGAAAGCGTCGTATTTGCCGAACAACGCCAGAATCATCTCTTTGCCGTTGGGAAAGTACATCGAAATCTTGACCATGCCCTCACGGATAAAGTAGAGCGCGTCGGCGGGGTCTTCCATCCGGTAGATCACTTCACCGGCGCTAAAACGTTTGTAGGGCGTGATCCGCGAAAGTTGCTCGAGCTCCTCTTCGGAAAGGTCTTCAAACAGTTGGGTGTTTTTCAGGTGCCAGACCAGGCTGGGATACTCTTGCATCATGGTGGCAGTGTAGCGCACAGCTTTTCCAAATACTTCACATTCCTCACGTGGGGTATTTCACTCACGTTTCGTATGTTTTTACTCGCAGCTTCTCAACCACGTTTTTGTGTGGGCGGTGATTTCAGAATGGGCGAGCCTGTGGTTTGTAGCGAATGGCTTGTGGGTTCACTCTACTTGCCACGTGCCACAAGCCACTCGCTATTCCTATGCTGACAGCACCCCACTTGAATTACGAAGCGAGCGGCTCGAGCGCTTCATCTAACTCGGCGACCTCACCCAGGTTCTCGAGCGTCCCTTTGTAAAGGTGCAGCGCCAGCGCCTGCACCTCTTCGACGGCGGAGGGGCCGGTCAGAGTCGGGTTGACGCGGGCGTGCGCGACGTTCAGGCTCGCCGCCAGCACTTCGGGGAAAATAGGCCAGGGGCCGGTGAAGGGCGCGTCCGGGTCGTAGTCGTAGCCGTCGTCTTCTGCGTCATATGCGCCTTCTGCGTCGTCTTCGTCCGTGTTGCCGGTGGTGGCGGATTTGGTCTGTACCGGGCCGCTCCCGCGCGCGCGCTGGGCGTCCTCTAAAGCCTCCAACGCCTCCTCACTGGCGCGGCGTTCGGCGTCTCTTTTGGTACTGCCTTCACCCTCGCCGTACACCTCGCCGCGAACCTCGACGACGCTCTCGAACAGCGGTTCGTGTTCGGGGCCGGTGTTGCGGGTGCTAAAACTCGGTTTGCCGAGGCCCAGCTGTTTGCACCGTTCGATCAGTATGCCTTTGGGGTGTTGCATCGGACTCCTTTGGTCGTCGTTCGGGTCGTTTTGGTCATGACCGCCATCTTACCGCGCGCCCCCTTGCGTTAGCATGTAAGCATGATTCGCCTGCTGTTATGCGACGACCACGCGATGTTTCGGCAAGGGCTCCGCAGCATTCTCGAGACCGAAAAAGGGATGCGCGTGATCGGTGAGGCCGCGACCGGTCGCGAGGCGGTGCGCTACGCCCTGACGACGTATCCGGACGTCATCGTGATGGATATTCAGATGCCTGAACTCGACGGCGTAGCCGCCACCAAAACGATTTTAGAAGAGTTTCCCGAGGCCAAGGTCATCATCCTCACCATGTACCGCCAAGACCGCTATGTGTTCGAGGCGATCAAGGCGGGGGCGCGCGGCTACCTGCTTAAAGACGCCCACGCGGACGACCTGATCAGCGCCATCCGCCGCGTTTTCGACGGTGAAATCCTGCTCCGCGCCGAACTCGCAGCGTCGATTCTAGACGAGTTCAAACGGGCCAAAGAGGTACCCGAACACCCCGAACACCGGCTGTCGGAACTTACGGAGCGCGAAGCGACGATTCTCAGGTTGCTGGCGCGGGGCGCGTCGAACGCTGAAATCGCCGAAGACCTGGGCGTCAGTGAAAAAACCGTTCGTAACCGCCTGTCCGAGATTTTTTCCAAACTGCGGCTCAACAACCGCACGCAGGCGGCGCTCTACGCGCTGCGCGAGGGGATCGCCACGCTCTCTAAAGGGGACTTGTGACCACGCCCGTAACCTTTCGGGCCGGGTGCAACCGTGAACGGACGGGGCCGGGCGACCTAAGCGAACTCGCCTATACCGCCCTCGAGTACCCCGAATGCCCCGACTGCCCGCACCGGCTCTTCCCCGAAGGCGCGCCGAGCTTTTGCCGCTGGCTGCCCGCCGACGCGCCACATCCGTTTGCGGCGCTTGCAGATTTCGCCGCAGGTATCGACCTGGATGTTGCCGCAGATGTTGAAGGGGTTACCAAGTGAGCCTCGAGTCAGACCAAAACCTGCGCGGCCCGGCAGACGAAGCTGCGCCTGATCAGCGCGAGCTGACCGAACTGCTCACCATGATCTGCGAAACCCCCGCGCCCACCTTTTCCGAAACGGCGCGTGGTGAGCTGGTAGCCCGCCTTTTGCACGCGATGGGTCTCGAGCCGCACACCGACGCGGTCGGCAACGTCACCGCCGAAGTGCCGGGGGGCAGCGGCCCACGCCTGCTGATCGCCGCGCACCTCGATACGGTCTTCGCCGCCGACACCGACGTACGGGTTCGCACTACCGGCGAGCGGCTGGCTGCGCCCGGCATCGGCGACAACAGCGCGAGTCTGGCGGTCGCGCTGTTTTATCTGCGCGCGCTCCGCCGGGGCGTCTATACCCGGTATCCCCGCCTGACGTTTGCGGCGACCGTCGGCGAAGAGGGTCTGGGCGATCTGCGCGGGATACGGTCGCTCATGGCGGCTCGAGCGCACGATTTCGACGCGGTCGTCGCGCTCGACGGACATCTGGGCGCGCTGATCAGCGCGTCGGTCGGTTCCAAACGCTTTGAAATGACCTTTCACGCTCGAGGCGGCCATTCGTGGGGTGACTTTCCCAGTCCGAGCGCCACCCACGCGCTGGGCGAGGGGGTCGCGGCGCTCGCCCGGTTGCCCCTGAGCGAGCAGCCGCGCAGTTCGTATAACGTCGGACAGGTGTGGGGCGGAACCGGCGTCAACGCGATTGCGGAGACGGCGGGTTTCAACCTCGACCTCCGCAGCACCGACGCGGGCGTGCTCGAGCGCCTTTCCCGAGACGCGCAGGCGCGGCTCCGCAAGGTCGCCGACAACCACGGTGTCCGCCTCGAGACGCGCGTCGTCGGCGACCGTCCGACCGCCTTCGTTCCTAACAGCGGGCTTGTGCGGGCGGCTCAGGCGGCGCTGCTCGAGGTCTCGGTCAGGGCGCGTTTGGCGGCGAGCAGCACCGACGCGAACGCGGCGATGGCGGCGGGGCTACCGGCGATTGCCTTCGGCGTGTACCGGGGCGGCGACGCCCACCGCCTCAGCGAGTGGCTCGAGCCCGCCTCACTTGCGACCGGTTTAGCGGCGCTCGACCGGCTTTTGGTCGGCATCTCGGGGCTCGACGTTAAGGCGCTCCGCCGCTCCGCCTAGCCCGCAACGCCAGCTGGTCGACCAGTTCGTTTTCGGCGTGTCCGGCGTGACCCTTCGTCCAGCGCCAGCTCAGCTCATGTGCGGCGCTCAGCTCGAGGAGCCGTAGCCACAAGTCTTTGTTTTTGACGGGTTGCTTGCTCGCGGTGCGCCAGCCGTTACGCTGCCAGTTTTTCAGCCAACCCGCCGTAAACGCATTTTTCAGGTACTGCGAATCGGTGATGATCGTCACCGCAGAGGGTTTTTTAAGCGCCGCGAGCGCCTCGACTGCGGCCGTGAGTTCCATACGGTTGTTCGTCGTGTTCGCGGCGAAACCCGAGGCCGTCTGCTGCTGCTCGCCGTAACGCAAAAGATAGCCCCAGCCGCCCCGTCCGGAGACGGTATCGCAAGACCCGTCGGTAAAAATCTCGAGGTGAGTAGACGTCATAAACCGGAGTTTAACAAGCTGGAGCCGGGCGGGTCGGCGTTTGACGGGGAAGTTCGGTGAGGATTCGGCGAGGATTCGACGTTGTGCGGACATCCTTGTAAAAGCTGCGCCCGTTTGGGAGGGCCGCGTACGCAAAAAGTGTCAACTCGAGTTCAGACACGTTCCCGACGCGGGTAAGTTCAGCGGAGCGCCGCGTTACATTTCAGAGCTCAACGCCCCCGAAGAAGGCCGCAGGGTGCATTTCAGGACAGCCTGAAACCGTCTCATCCGTGTTTCACCAACCTATTACAAGTCGTACAAGGTTTTGCCAGCTTTGATGAGAGACGTTTTGTTAAGAATCTCATAGCGGACGCTCGTCGCAAAACCCGATATTTCTCGCGCCCGAGCCGTCATCCTCGCCCCCACGAGCCGTCCTGGAAGGCGCTTTTTGTAACTCTTGACGCATTCCCGAATGGGCGCTATACTTCCTTTGTACCTGCCACAGAGGTTGGACGGGCAGAACCGAACACCCACCCGCCGACCGAATCCCGACCCGCCACCGGAGGAGTTTCGCTTACGTGAACCAAGGCCGCTACACCGTCAACGAAGTCGAACACCGCACGAAGGTACCCGCAAGTACCCTGAGGCAGTGGGAGCGCCGTTACGGATTTCCTAAACCGGAGCGTTCCGATTCGGGCTACCGCCTTTACGGTGAGAGCGACATCCGCAGTATCGAGCTGATGAAACAGCGGATCGCCGAGGGAATATCGGCGTCTCGAGCCGCCGAACTCGTCGCCCAGGCTGAAACCGGAGCCGCGCCGGAGTCGCTGAAGGGGTTACAAAAAGAGCTGCTGGACGCGCTGCTGGGCTTCGACGAGATTCGGGCCGACCAGGTGTTCAGCCAGGCACACAGCTTCCACAGCGTCGAAACGGTATTTTCCGAGTTGGTCCCTCACCTGATGCGCGAGATCGGCCTGCTCTGGCAGCAAGGCGAAATCCCCGTCACCACCGGAAACTTCGCCGGTACCTACGTCCAGAGCCGTTTGCAAACCCTGCTCAGCATGAGCGCCCACGGCGAAGCGGGCGGGCGGGTGATCGTCGCGTGTGCGCCGCTCGAGCGCCACGAACTCGGCGCGCTCGCGCTCGCAGCACTTTTGCGGCGAGCGGGGTATCACGTTCTCTATCTCGGAGCCGACACGCCCGTCTCCGAGCTGCGCGACCTCGCGCGCGCCGTTCAACCCTGCGCGGTGATGGTCTCAGCGACGCTTTCAGAATCGGTAGCGCGGCTTCAGGACGCGCGCCGTCATTTTCTCGAGATGGCTCCGGTAGTCGCGTTTGGGGGCGCGGCCTTTAACCGTAGTCCCGAACTCGCCGCCGAGTTGCACGGCGTTTTTCTCGCGCCCGACGCCAGCAGCGCGGTGCGCCGGTTTGACGAACTCGTGCAGAGAGGCGCGCTTCATGCTTGAGGGCCGACACACTGTGGGGGCAGTGTGTCGGGAGGGTGGCGTGTTCGGGGATAGATGCCTGAAAACAGAGTGTTCCGGCGAAAGGGAGGGGCAGCCATGAGGACAAAAACGATGTAGCGGTCGCTGGAGGCCACCACCGGAAACCAAACTTACACCGCTTTATGGGAGGCAGACGATGAACAACATTCTTAACGAGATCAGCAGACAAGACCCGCAGGCCACGCTCGAAGCGCCGAGCCAGCCGCTCAAGTTCCAGCGCAAGCAGACGCTCTACCATAACGGGGACGCCGCGCAGTCGGTCTTTAGGGTTCGTGACGGCCTTATCCGCATTACCCGGATGACGCCCGAGGGCCGCATCCTGACCGTGCGCCACGTCATGCCCGGCGACTTTTTCGGCGAAGAAGCGTTTATGGACGGTCGCCGCGAAGAGATCGCCGAGGCGCTCACCAACGCGCACGTCGAGGCTATCGACCCCGTGCTGATCAACCACGGCGACCTGATGACCATCACCCAGTCGCTGTCGCGTCAGATGCAGCGCCTGATGGACTACGAGTATCACTTGCAAACCGGCGACCTGCGCCAGCGCGTCTCGCGCTACCTCATCAGCTTGTCGGAAACGCCCCTCGCCGCCGAAAACGCCGACGGCTACATGGTCGTTTCGGCGACGCACGAACTTATCGCCGAAGGTACCGCGAGCACGCGTGAAAGCGTCTCGAAGATCATCACCGAACTTCGCAGCGAAGGCTTGATCGAATCGGGCTACCGCTCGATTGTGCTCCTGCGCCCGCACGAGTTAGGCGAGATTTCGCAGGGTCTCTAAACGAGTCTTTAAGCTTCAGGCTTTATTCACCGTTCAGCAGCGCACGCGTTTCACGCCGCGTGCGCTTTGCTATACTCCCGCCATGAAACATTTCAAGCTGACCGGCGCAGTCATTGTCATGGTGCTTTGTGCGGCGTCACCGAGCGGTGGCGGTTCACCCGGTAGCCTCGGCAAACGGGTACCCGCTACTCTCGAGCCCTATGGTGAGTCTCTGCGGATAGTCGTGCCGAAAGCGGTCGAGCGTGGCGAAGTTTTTGAGGTGAAATTTACAACCTACGGCGGTGGATGCGTGGGCGAGGGTGATTTTGAAGTCGAGGTTAAAGGTTTAGAGGCCAAGATCAGACCCTACGATTACGACGTCTCGGTTCCCGGTTTCGGGTGTACCCTCGAGCTGATCCTCTATACGCGCGCAGCCAGTTTGCGTTTCGACAACCCCGGAACGGCGCAGGTACGCGTCCTGGGCCTAAAAAAAGGTATGAACGACCCACAAGGCAAATTGATTACAGTGACGCGTACCGTTGAGGTGCGTTAGAGGCTTTTAACGCTGCTTTGTTCGGCTCCAGTAAGGCAAGACGATCTAAAACAGGCGGTTGTCGTTCTCGCTTTCTCCCTGCTATACTCCCGCCATGAAACAGTTCAAGCTGACCAGCGCACTTGCTGCAATCGTCCTGGCAGGTTGCGCGGCGTCGCCGGATAACGGCAACGCAAACCCACCCGACGGCGGCAGTTCCGGCAAACGTGTACCCGGCATCATAGATTTCTACGGTGAGCCTGTCCGCGTGACGGTACCGGGCGCGACCGAGGCGGGAGAGCCGTTTGCCGTTACGGTAGTGACGTATGGCGGTGGATGTACTGAAAAAGGTGAAGCTACCGTCATGGTCGAGGCGCTACGTGCTGAGGTCAGCCCTTACGATTACGACACGTCAGCCCCTCAGCTCGATTGTGACGACATGCTCCGAGTCTACGAACACACCGTCACGGTGATTTTTGAGGAGACGGGTACCGCTGAAATCGTCTTCTTGGGACAAAAGGAAGACTCGAGCGGCGTCACTCAGACGACGGTCACGCGGACGCTTGAGGTTCGCTGACCGCGTAGTTGTTCTCTTCGGCTCGAGTTTTAGGTACCTCCAACCCGTCTTTCTGCTACACTTCTATTAAAAAAAAGTTCAGCGGTTGGCTCTGGCTGGGGGCCTTGCTTCTAATGACCTCTTGTAGCCCTTTGCATGAACGCGTGGTCGGTGAGATCACGTCATTCGGCGAGGAAGCCGCGATTACCGTACCCGCATCGGTGACGCAGGGAAAGCCTTTTGAAGTGACCGTGATTACCGCCGGGGGCGGCTGTATGGAACAGGGCGATACAGAAGTAAAGGTTCAGGGACCGCGAGCGGAGATCACGCCTTATGACTATGAAATCGTTCCGATTGGCGGGGGCTGCACCCTCATCGGACAAGATTACCTGCACACCGCCACGTTGAGTTTTGCTGAAAAAGGCACCGCGACGATTACCTTTTACGGCAGAGAACAGACTGCCGACGGAGCCACCCCGACGACTGAAGTGCGGACGCTCGAGGTTCGCTGACCATCACATTTTTTTGAGTTTAGTCCAGTTGCCGGGTTACTCTCTAGGCTCGAGCTTGATTTCCAACACGTCCGGAACGCTGTCCAAACTCCGCTCATAAGCGCGCAGCATCCCCCGAAACTGCTCCCGAAAGAGCCGGTGTTCGCGTTCGGTCCGGGCAAATTCGGCCTTGAGTTCGCGGAGTTGCAGTTCGGCGTCACGCAAGATCACGTTCCGTTCGCCGCGCGCATCGTGCAAAAGCCGTTCGGCGTCCGCTTGGGCGCGGTTTTTGAGTTCGCTGCCGAGGCGTTCCGCCGAGACCACGGCGCGCCGGAGTTCGCTCTCGCCCGCGCGCAGCTCGGTAATCAGTTCGTCGCGTTTGGCGAGGTCGTTTTTAAGCGCCTGGTTGTCGCGGGCAAGCGCCTCGACCGTTTCGGCGGCCTCCTCGAGAAAATCCCTGACCTGCGCCCGGTCGTAGCCGCGCATGGTATTAGCAAATTCGTGATGTTGAATATCGAGTGGACTCAGCTTCACTATCATCTCCCGCCGAACGTCTGGTAGCTCCGCCGGAGCACCCTCACCAGAATACCTACACTAGAACACCCACACCGAAACACCCTTACCAAAACACCCTTACACTAGAACATCTAGAAAAGCGCCGAACCGACGCGTACATAGGTCGCGCCCTCTTCGGCGGCAACCTCGAAATCGCCGCTCATCCCCATCGACAACTCCGCGAGCCCCAGCGTATCACGCAGCTTTCTGAGCGCCCTGAAGGTCGGTCTCGACGTCTCCGGGTCTTCGGCGTACGGGGCGATGGTCATCACGCCCACCAGGTTTACATGCGGCAGCGTGAGCGCGTAACGTGCGAGCGGTTCGGCGTCCGCTAGAGAGACGCCCTGTTTGTTCGTTTCACCCGCAACGTCGACCTCGAGCAGCACCCGAAAAGTGTGCGCTTTTTTCTCGCCGAACGCCTCTAACGCGTCCGCCAGACGTTCCGAGTTGAGCGAGTGCAGCGTGTGAAAGCCGGTGCAATACTTGACCTTGTTCGTCTGCAAACTGCCGATAAGGTGCCATTCGACGCCCGCCAGCTCGCCCTTGCTCCGCCACTCCTGAATCCGGCTCTCCCCCAAACGCGTATGTCCGTGCGCCAGAACGTTCTCTTGAACCTCCGCAACGTCGTGACCTTTGGTAACGGCGATGAGCCGCACTTCGGCGGGGTCGCGGTGCGCACGCAAACAGGCACGCTCGAGGCGTTCCCTGACCTCAGCTAGTTTGGGCGAAACGCTGTTCATACGGATTTTGCACCCTTCTACCCTACCCTAGCAATGCGTGGGGAGATGCGGTGCGCCGCTTCATCCACGCGCTCGTCTCTACGCGTCATATCCGGCCTGACGGTCAAAGGTGCGGCAAGAGCGCCCTGACCAGACGCTGAAAGTTCGGACCGCTCCGGGCGGCGACCGCCAACACCTCGTGTTCGTCGGCGTGGGCGTGCGCGTCCGGGAGCGCCATATCGGTAACGACCGAGAGCCCCAGCACCCGCATCCCCTCGTGCCGCGCGACCAAGACCTCGTGAACCGTCGACATCCCGATGGCGTCCGCGCCCCACGCCCGGAACATCCGCAGTTCGGCGCGGGTGGCGTAGCTCGGGCCGCTGACCGCCAGGTACACGCCTTCGCGCAGCGTAATGTCCTCGGCGCGGGCCGTTGTGCGGGCAAGCTCGAGGTACGCCGGGTCGAGCGCGTCGAACGTCACGGGAAAACGTGGCCCGCGCTCCGGGTCGTTCGGCCCGACGAGCGGGTTGGCAAAGGTGAAGTTGATCAGGTCGAGTTGCAGCATCAGGTCGCCCGCGCGCCAGTTTGGGTTGAGGCCGCCGCAGGCGTTGCTGACCAGCAGCGTGCTCGCGCCGAGCGCGCGCATCAGCCGTACCGGAAACGCCGCTTGCGCCGCGCCGACGCCCTCGTAAAAGTGCAGCCGACCCTTCATGGCGACGACCCGGCGACCCGACAGCGTCCCGAGCACGAGTTCTCCGGCGTGACCGGGAGCGGTACTCGGCGCAAAACCGGGCAGCTCACCGTAAGGCAGTACGGCGTCCACGTTGATAGCGTCGGCGAGGGGGCCGAGACCTGAGCCCAGAATCAGACCGAGTTCGGGCTCGAGGCCGCTTTTTTCCCGCACCGCAGCGACCGCCGCCGCCAGTGTTTTACGCATAGGTAGTTGAGCTTCAGGCAACGTCATAACCCGCATCATAACGCTCTCCATCCCTCAGCCCTCATTGCTCTACACCCACTGCTTGCCCCTCATCACTCAGCACCCGGCACTCACCTCTCGGTACTCATCTCTCGGTACTCGCCTCTCAGCACTTGCCCTCCCCCTCTTCACCTGTTCTCACTACGCGCAAGGGTAGACTGAGCGCCATGCCCAGACCCTCTACTATAAGTTTTTACCTATGCTTTCTGCTGCTTACCGGCGCGCAGGCCACCGCTACCCAGGCGCAGACGAGCCAAACACGGGCGAGTCAAACGCAGACCGAGCAGGCGCAACTTCCGGCGGACGCCGAACTCGCCGAAATCCGTTTCGAGGGTGTCAGCAACCCGAGTATCGAGAGCTTGCTCCGCGTCCGGTTGGTCTCGAGGGCCGGAGTCCCCGTTGCCGAGATCGACCTCCCCGCCGAACGCAACCGTATCCTCAACTCGGGTATCTTTTCGCAGGTGAGTTTGTCGGTCGAAAATCGCCCGGTCGGGCCGGTTCTTTTTGTACGCGTGGTGGAAAATCCGCCGATCCGGGAGGTGGCGCTACGCGGTTTCGCCCTGCTCGACGCCCCGCAGCGGCGGCGGGTGCGCGAGATTTTGGCGGAGCAACCGACCCTCGTCGAGGTCGGACAGGTCTACAACAGCACCCGCGCCGAAGAAGCTGTCGCCACCATCCAGGAAATCTACCAGCAACTGGGATTTCCGGGAACGGTGCCGGTCACGCTCGAGGTACGCCTCATCGCCGCCGGAGCCGAAGGCACCGCCCAAACTGCGGCGGCGGCTACGGCAGAATCTTCAGAAGAACCTACAGAAGAAACCGTAGAAGATACTGAAGAAACCGAAACCACCGACGCCCCGGTAGATGTGGGCGCGGCCCAGGCGGTCAGGCTTATCTATACCGTCGACGAGACGCCGCCGCTCGAGACCCTGACCTTCAGCGGCTCGAGTGTTTTAGACGAGGACGAACTCCGGGATATCTTCCGGCCGCTCGAGAATCTCGAGACCTTTGAGCTGCTCGCCTACAGCGCCGCTCAGCAGCGCGTCGCCCAGGCGTACAGCGAACGCGGTTTTCGCGGCAGCGGCGTCGACGCCGAAACGACGGCGCTCGCAGGCGGGACGCTCGGCGTCGAGATCGCCGAACGCACCATCCTCAGCCTCGACACCACCGCTATTGGCGTCAATCCCGCGGCGTTTTCGCTGCAACCGGGCGACCTGTACAATTACGACACGCTCCTCGCAGACGTGGCGCGGCTCGCCGAGGGGCGTAGTGAAGATATTCAGCTCGAGCCTCAGTTCGCCGGTGACGGCGTAGCGGTCGTGTTCAGCTCCGGGCCACCGGCTTCGGCGGGGCCGATTACGCGCACCGTGCTCGAGGGCAACACGGTATTCACCGACGCCGAACTACGCGAACAGCTCCAATTGAGGGGCGGCGAAACCTTTACCTCGGCGTTGGCGACCGAGGACTTTTCGCTCCTGCTTACGTTTTACGCGCAAGAGGGCTACGAACTCGTTCCCGAACCCGACTTCAGCTTTCGTGACGGCACCTACACCCAGCGCGTCCGCGAGAAAAAAATTGCGGGCTACCAGATCGACCTCCAGACCGAAACCCCGCGTACCAACGACGAGGTTATCACCCGCTACCTGCCCGCCGTCGGCAGCGTCTACAACCAGCGCGAGGTCGAGCAAAACATCGTCGAAATCAGCCAGCTCCAGATCGTCCAGGTCGCGCCGATCGGCCCACGTCTGTCGCACGTCCTGGTTCCGACCGAAAACCCGGCGCAGCAGATCGTGCGCTTTATCGCACGCGAGTTGCCAGGGCGCACCATCACCCCGGCGGCGGAGCTGACCACCGAAGGCGGGGTGAGTTTCGGGGCCGACGTTGCGGTTTCGGATACCAACTTGTTCGGTGAGGCGCACAGCGCCAGCGCGTCCCTCAATACCGGAACGTCGGACATCGGCTTTTTGCTCGGCGGCAGCGTCGCCTACTCGGTGCCGTGGTTGTATCTGGACTTTCTGGATTTTCAGGAGGTGGCTACCAGCGTGAGCGCCGAAGTGTTCGCCGATACGGTGAGCAACCAGCCGCTGACGGCGAGCGGCAGGCAGCGCGTCCACCGCGACCCGGACGATGAGGGCGACTGCTCGTCCGACGACCCGAACAGCGCGGACTGCGTGTTGATCGGCGAATATACCCAGCGCGACACCGGCTTCCGGCTGAGCGTAGGGCGGCCCATCGTCCCTAACTTATCGGCGAACGTGTCGGCGCGGCTGACCCAGAGCAGCTACTACACCGAACCGACAGGCGAGTTGTGCGATCCGGAAAAGGCCACGCCCAGCGAGACATGCGCGCTACCCCTTGAAGACGCCCGAAGCTACATACCGCAAGACGGTTTCTCGAGCTTTCTAGGCTCGAGCGTCGCTTACGATACCCGTGACAACCCCCAATTTGCCCGTGAAGGCTACCGTTTTACAGTCGGCGGCGGCGTCGGTTTCGGAAATGATTTCAGCGTCGCGGGCGAGCAGCGGGGCTACACCTTCGAGCAGCTCGAGGTCGGCGCGCGCACCTATTTGACGCCGCTCGAGAGTGAAAGTCACGTTTTGGCCTTTCGTTTCAACGCCGGACACCAGTTCGGCGGCGAGTATCCTGACAGCCGCCTGTTTATCGTCGGCGACACCAACAACGAGGCTACGCAGCTGCGCGGCTACCGCCGTGACGACATCAACCCGTCGCGCACCTACGCGGCGGCGACCGCCGAATACCGCTACGACTTCGGACTTTCGACGGCGGTGACGCAGACAGTTGTAGGGATCGCGTTTGTAGATTTGGGCTACGCCTCGAGCGTCGGCAGCACCGTCGGCGACTTTGGCGACAGCCCCCCGCCGCTCCTCGGCAGCGTCGGCGTCGCCGCGCAGCTCAACATCGGTTTTGGCGGCGGCCTGGCGATTCCGCCTCTGCGTTTCGATTACGGCGTCAGCCCAACCCATCCGACGGGCGTCTTCGGGTTTCGGCTCGGGTTTAATTTTTAGAGTTTGGTGGTACGCGTTCTCCGTGAACACTGTTTTCGATGTGGTTGCTAGCAAGTGGCGTGTGGCTTGTAGGTTCGCACCTGCAAGCTTGTTGTAATCGGCCTCTTTTGGAGCGGTAAACGTCGGATTCGAGAGCATGAATTGACGGAATCTCAGGTCTTGTCGACTCGGCTCGGGCGTGTTTTTCACCGTTGCGAGATGAGAATCACCGTGAAACGTCAGTATCTACGACAGGATATTGGGGCAGATATAGCTGGGTCTGGTCGTCTTCTACCCATGTTTAGAGAACGACCAAGCAGCAAAAAGCCGCGAACGACGTGCGAAGGCGGTTGGAGGAGACTCGAGGCTGTATGCACCACCCACCCTCTAAAAACCGTTTTATGATGCGACCATGACCCACCTGACCAAAAATCTCAAAACGCCCCTCGCCGCATTTTTCGCCCTGGGCATCCTGGCTGGTTGTAACGTCGACGATCCCGGTACCGGGCCGGAACCTGGTGGCGACCCCGCCGGGCTGCTGACGCTGAGCCGTAGCGAGTTGGTTTTCAACGCCGGGGGCGACATCCCGAACGACGCGCGCACCCTCACATTAAGTAACGATGGCGCGGACACGCTGACGGTAGAACTAGCGGTCAGCGGCGTGGACGCGGCGCAGTTTGCGCTTCAATCCGGCACGCTTACGCTGGCAGCGGGCGAGAGCCGCGACGTGACCGTTACCTTTACCCCGTCCGGAGAGGTGGGGCCGCAATTCGCTTTTCTCGACCTCAGCGATGAAACGACCACCGCGCAGGTCTATCTGGGCGGCCTCAGCGTGGTGGGTCAGGACGGCACCAAAGAGCCGTCCGTCCAGTGGATTTTCGACACCTACGGCTTCCCCATCCAAACCGGCGACGCCGACCCGACGACCTCGCCACTCGTTGATGAGATCACCAACCGCCCGGTCGGTGACGAGATCGTCGCGCAAACCTTCGAGCGCGCCGACAGCAGCCGACCCGTCACCGCCGAAGTGCTCGCCACCTTTGCCGTCACGGACGTCGAGCCGGTGTTCGAGTTCGGGTATTACGACCCCGGTAGCGCAACCCCGGCTCTGCAAAAACTTCTGGGCATCCCCATCGACCCGGCGCTCAACGGTCAACGGCTCGAGCCCGCCATAGTTCCTACCGCGCCCGCCGTGGGCCGCGTCGTAAGTTTCGAGCCGCCCGCCGGTCGTTTCGGTTTCTATTCATACTGGCCGACCACCCGTTTTTTCGATGAGCGCGTCGTCTATTCCGAAGACGCGCGGAACACCTTTAAGAACGCCGTACCGCACCACGTCCGTCCCTATCCGCTCAAAACCCGCGACGGCACCGTCGTCGAAAACGCCTATATCCTCGCCACCGACGAGTCGAACCGGCTCAACGACTACAACGACGCGGTAATCGTGGTGCGTAACGTGCGGCCTGCTGTGGCAGGAGAATAAACCAAGGCAGAGCAGCTCGAGCGGACGCTGTAGGGTGCTCGAGCTGCTCTTCGCGCACTGGTTTTTACCCACGCCGCACAACCTCGGCGCATCACTAGAACCCTCCACGCGGCGGGTTCACCGCATTTTTCGGAAAGAAAAAACCCGTTAGATAGCAGCCTGAGCTTTGCGGCGAAGACCGATAGGCCGTGAAACATTTAAGCTGAGCGCACGCCACTACTGTTATGTTTTCATACCGTGGTTTGATTTGGGGTAGGGGATTTGCTCGGCAGACGATCACCACCACAACCCGCAAATACCTCGAGCGGTGTATCGTTCAGTCTGCGAGGGCTCGAGCGCCGTTCTTTTTGCCACGAAGGGGGTGAAGTATCGGCGCTAAGAACTGCCAGCGTCACCTTTGGCGCGGCAGCCAGAGACCCGGTTGCCAAAAGAGCGCCCCGACTTATTCCGAAGGCACCCTTGGGAGAGCTATGAAAGTATTTTACATCACGATGCAATTTCCGGCTCCTTCGGAGACGTTCGCCGCTACCGACGTTCGCGCGCTAAGGCGCGTCGGAGCCGATGTTTCGGTTCATTCACTGCGTTCCGCTCACGACGATACGAACCGCTTGATGCGCGAGCGAAAAACGACCGGCGTTTCGGTCTCCCATAACAATTTTTTCAACACTATTATCGGCCTACTCGAATGCCTCCGGCACCCGAAGGTAACGGCGGGGCTGTTGTCGTGGCTGGTCAAGACCCTTTACCGGCAGCGCAGCAAGCTCTGGACGAGTATCGTGTTGGTACCGAGAGTCATGCAGCTTTTCGCCCAGATCGAGCGGGAGCGACCCGACGTCGTTCACCTTTTCTGGGGTCATTATCCTGCGATGGTCGGTTATCTCGTTAAAGAACACCTTCCCCAAACCGTCCTGTCGGTTTTTTTAGGCGCTTACGACCTCGTGCAGCGTTACGGCGGAAGTGCTCCGGTCGCCCGCGCCGCCGACGCGGTGTGGACGCACGCTCAGATTAACGTGCAAGATATCGAGGCGTTGGGGGTCAGCCCCGAGCGTCTGCAAGTCGTATACCGGGGAACCGACCTGAGCGCCGTAAAGTCTCTCGAGAAAAGTCCCTACAAGTCTCCCAGACGTATCGTCAGCGCCAGCAGGCTTATTCCGGCTAAAGGCGTCGATAACGTGATCTACACCTTTGAGAAAATTGTGAAAAAATGGCCTGACGCCTCGCTCACTATCTTGGGTGACGGGGGTCAGCGCGACAACTTAGAGGCTTTAGTCGCGTCGTTGGGGCTCGAGCAGTCGGTCACTTTCTTGGGCCACGTAAGTCAGGAAACGGTGCTCGCCGAACTCGATATGGCTGAGGTCTTTTTGTTTTTATCGAGTAAGTCTTCAGAACGTCTGCCTAACGTGGTCAAAGAAGCGATGAGTTGCAAATGCCTGTGTATCGTAACCGAAACCCCCGGCATCGAGGAGCTGTTAAGAGATAAGGAACACGGATTTATCGTCAGGGTGGAGCGCCCGCTCGAGGCTGCCGAAATCCTCGACGACGCTTTCGCCGGTCGGATGGATACAACCGCTATCGTAGAGGCCGCCTACCGGCACGTCAACGAGGCGTTCGACGTCGATAGTCTGATGATTCGTTACTACAACACCTGGAAAACCCTCAGAGACGAAAAGCGGGGCTCGAGCGTAGAAGACAAACAAGGCCAATCTCCAAAAAGTCTGTTCGGAAGTTTTAGAACGAGACCAGACGACAGAGCGTGAGGAAAACAGAGCGGACATTACCCGGTTCAGTCTCAATCCCTCGCTTAACCGTTACGCATTTTACGTGATGAGAAGGCGCGAATCCAGCGCTTCAATTCCAACTCACTATTTATAAGACCTGCTTCAGCTGGGTTTCTATGAGGTGTCGCAAGCTCGAGCCGTCCGGTCCGTTTAGATTGTCCGAACTCTTGTGAGCTTCGTACAACAGGACAACAGCTGCCAGCGGGGGAGAAACGTATGGTTTCCAGATCGCTCGCTTGCTGGCACAGGCGATCAGCAGGCGCACTCAGAGAAAACGCAAAATCAGCACGATATCTTGCGGATAGTTCCCGAAACGGCTCCCGAAGATATTGACGCCGCCGACGTGCCGCGCGTCCGCCCGAACACCGATACGGACTGCAATGTAAGACGCTTCTGGCAACCCTAACATCGCCAAATGCACATTCGACAAGCGCGATCCGTCGATAGAGCTGCCCTCCCGCGTGACCTGCCATACCTTTAGCGCCCCGTGCTGCGAGTTTTGCTCGCCCCACCACGCCGGGGTGAGAACGCCGCGCCGCCCGCCGAAGTCTCCCGGTGAGGTCCAGGTACCCAAGTCGGTACCGTTGACCGAGACTGTAACGTCCGAAGGCCAGTCGGCGTGATGCAGCGGCGCTTCGGAGCACAGCTCGAGGCTCACCTGTAACGACTCGAGCTGAGCGCCGCGTGGTATCCGGTTGGGGAAACGGTATTCGGCGTAACCGTGATGAAACCAGATGAGCTGGGCGTGCTGGCGTTCGGGTTCGTAAAATGAAGCAGGATCGTCGAAGAAGCCGATGATACCCTCTTCACCCGCGAGGCCACAGGTCGGCGACGCCTGAACGTCGGCGTAAGCCCCGACGGGCATACTCAGCTCGAGCACCTCCAACTCTTCTCGCCGCCGGGCCGGAAGTTGTACCAGCACACTGTCGTAAACGCGGGCGCAGACTTTTTGCGTCCCCCTTTTTGCGGGTCTGCGCTCGGTAGTGATGAGCCCTGCGCGCTCGAGCACACCCGTGTGCATCACGACCGTCGCCAGAGGTATCCCGAGCGCGGCAGCGATTTCGCTCATATTCAGCAGCTGCTCGCTCAGCAGCTCGAGGATACGCAGGCGCGGCTCCGAAGCGAGTGCGCCCAGCATCGCCTGCGCTTCACCGTCCAGCGCGTCGGCCTTGACGATAAGCCTGTTGGGAACGGTTTGGTTGACCATACTTTCCTCCTTACCAGTCTCTGGCTTGCACAACTGTTACATAATTATAAGCAATAAAAAGCTCTTGCATTTCAGTAATATATCACTTGAAAAGCTCGTCAATACGCGTTCAGTGCGTTTTTTTAACCGGATTTGACAAACATGCCGTGTGAGCCTATAGTAAGTATCAAAGAACTATATAAATGTGCAGTAAACAGGGTCGTAGTACAGCTTCAGGTAGCTGACGACCGGTACAGGAGGATGTGCGTGACGGACGGCTATCCGAGACCTCAGTTGGTACGTGAGACGTGGCTTTCGCTAGACGGCGCGTGGCGTTTTTCGTTCGACGAAGCAGACGACCCCAACGCAGTAACTTGGAACCACGAGATTCAGGTTCCGTTTCCGCCGGAGTCGGAGCTTTCAGGCGTCCACGACACCGGTTTTCATCGGGTGGCGTGGTATAAGCGGGCCTTCTCCGTTCCTGAAGCTTGGCAGGGCGAGCGCGTGCTGCTTCATTTCGGCGCAGTAGATTACGCGGCGCGCGTCTGGGTCAACGGACAGCTCGTCGTCACGCATGAGGGCGGTCATACACCCTTTTTTGCCGACGTTACCAGCGCGTTAGGGAAAGGTGAACAGGTCGTTACCGTACGCGCCGAAGATGATCCTGCCGATCTCGGCAAACCGCGCGGCAAGCAGGACTGGCTGCTCGAGCCGCACGGCATCTGGTACCCGCGCACCACCGGTATCTGGCAGAGCGTCTGGCTCGAGCCCGTCTCTACAACTTATCTCACCAAGCTGCGGTTGACGCCCGACGTGGCGGCGTTCAGCGTCACCGTGGAGGCGCAAACTTCGGTCGGTCAAACGGACGAACTGAGGCTCGAGGTCACGTTGCGCCTGGAGGACGAAGTGCTTACCGAAGACACCTTCAGCCTGAGCGCAGGAAACGGCAAACGTACACTGCACCTGCCCGACCCCGGGATCGACGACGCCCGCAGGCGCTTTTTATGGAGTCCCGAACAGCCGACGCTGCTCGAGTTGGACCTCACACTCAGGCGCGGCGAAACGGTGCTCGACGAGGTGACGAGCTACACGGCGCTGCGCTCGGTCGGGACGCAAAACGGCGCGTTTATGCTCAACGACCGGCCCTACTTTTTGCGGTTGGCGCTCGACCAGGGTTACTGGGACGATTCGCTGCTCGCGGCTCCGGACGACGCGGCGCTCCGTAAAGATGTCGAACTCGCCAAAGCACTAGGATTCAACGGCGTCCGCAAACATCAAAAGCTCGAGGACCCCCGCTACCTCTACTGGGCCGACCGTCTCGGCTTGCTCGTCTGGGGAGAGTTACCGAGCGCGTACAGCTTTTCGCCGGAGACCGTGGGCCGACTCTCCAGAGAGTGGCTGGAGGCGATCGAACGCGACTACAACCACCCTTGCGTCGTCACCTGGGTTTGCTTTAACGAGTCGTGGGGCGTACCGGATTTACCGCTCTCAGCCGAGCAGCGCCACGCGGTCAGGGCGCTCTATCACCTCGCCAAAGCCCTCGACGCCACCCGGCCCGTCGTCGGTAACGACGGCTGGGAGCACGTCGTGACCGACCTGCTGACGATTCACGATTACCACCCCGCCGCCGAAACCCTCAGCGCCCGTTACGGCACCGCCGAAGCGAGCCAGCGTACCGCTCAGGAAAGGTTGGAGCACGGCAGGGTGACGGCGTTACCGAACGCTGACCTTACCGATCAACCCGTGATCCTCTCCGAATTCGGCGGGATTCGGTTTCATCCGGAGGGGGACGGCTGGGGCTACCAGCAGGTCGACAGCCCCGAAGCGCTGCTCGAGCGGTACCGGGCGCTGATCGCGGCGGCCTCGTCCCCCGGTCTGACCGGGTTTTGCTACACCCAGTTCGCCGACACCTTTCAGGAACAAAACGGGCTTTTGTTCAGCGACCGGACGCCGAAGGTGCCGCTCGAGGCGTTTTACGAGGCGACTAGGCAGAGAGGGGGGTGAGCTGGAAGAAGATACCAGGCGGCAACAAGTTTGAGTTCAGCACAACCGTAGAGAATGGAGAAGCTATGAAACAACTCAGTATCAGCGTGCTTTTGGCGGTCCTGTTGGCTGGCTGTCAGCAGTTGGGAACCGATCTCAACACTCAACATCGAGGGGACAAAAATCCGGGGAAATTTACCAACCCACTCACGCTAAACGTCGGGGACGGTTTGGCCGAAACCTGCGCCGACCCGGATATCGAGCGTGGTCAGGCGGAGGACGACCGTTACTGGTATCTGTACTGCACGACCGACCCGCTGAACGGGGACGACCGGGCAGAAAACGGCGACTTCAACTTCAACCTCATCCCCACCTTCCGCTCGCTCGACCTGGTGAACTGGGAGTATCAGGGCAACGCTTTTGCCGAGTCTGAGCGGCCCGGTTGGGTCGCAGATAAAGCCGGGCTGTGGGCACCCGAGGTCGTCTACTTCAACGGTCAGTACTACCTCTACTACACGGCTCCGGATACTAAGGCCGGGGGTAGCGCCATCGGTGTGGCGACGAGCAAAAGCCCTACTGGGCCGTGGATAGACTCGGGCGGGCCGGTCGTCGCGCCGCGAAAAGACCCGAACGGTGACGGGTTCTTTTGGACCTTCGACGCCGAAGTCCTCCAGACTCAGGGGGGAAATTATATCTATTACGGCTCGTACTACGGCGGGGTGTTTGTCCGAAAGCTGTCGTCGGACGGGCTTTCGAGCCTTCCTGAAACTGAAAAGCAAGTCACCATCGCCAACCGTTACGAGGGCACGCAGATCGTCGAGCGCGGCGGTTACTACTACCTGCTCGCCTCGGCGACAAACTGTTGCAACGGCCCACTGACGGGCTACAGCGTCTTTGCCGGACGTTCACGCGACCCGCTGGGTCCCTTTGTCGATAAAGAGGGCGTGTCTCTCTTAGCCGGACGCGTCGGCGGGACGCCCGTGATCAGCATGAACGGCAACCGCTGGATGGGACCGGGGCACAACGACACCATAACCGACTTTGCCGGTCAGGACTGGCTCGTCTACCACGCGGTCGACCGCACCGATCCATACTTCGAGGGCGCGGTCGGTTTTACCAAGCGTCCGGTGCTGCTGGACCCGCTCGAGTGGGTGGACGGCTGGCCGAGCGTGCGCGCGGGCCGCTGGGCCTCGGACGACAAGCAGTTCGCTCCCGCCGCGCAACCGGGCCAGAAATCAAAGGTCAAGGTGCGCCCGCTCCGTGAAAACCGGGTAGGCAAGCGCCTGTTGACCGACAGCTTCAGCGGCAACACCCTGGACGAAGCCTGGAGCTGGGTGCGTGAACCGGACGCCGACAGCTACGATGTCGCAAACAGTACCTTTACCTTCAAAACCCAAGCCGCCGACCTCTTCGTAGACAGCAACGACGCCTCAGTGCTGATCCGCGATCTGCCCCGCGGCGATTTGGTCATCCAGACGCGCGTTAAACTCAACGTGCCCCCCGAAGGCTGTTGCCAGAACTTCGTCCAGGCCGGGTTGGTGATCTACGGCGACGACGACAACTTTATCAAGCTCGCGCACGTATCGATCTTTGAAACGCGTCAGGCCGAGTTTGCCAAGGAGCTGTCGCCGGTTCCAGACGGTTTCCCACGTTACGGCAACACCGTGGTCGGTCCGCCGAGCGAGTGGACGGACCTGCGCGTCGTCCGGCGCACGGAGCGCGGTCAGGAACTCTACACGCCGTACACCCGCCGTGACGGGGGCGAGTGGGTTCGGGGCGGCACCTATACGCACGCGCTCGGCGAGGACGCGCGTTTGGGGCTCGTCTCGATGGGCGGGGAGGGGTTTACTGCTACGTTCGAGTATGTACGCGTCTCGAGGCTTAAAGCGGGTGAAAAAGTGTGGTGAGCTTAGGTAAAGCGCACCCGAAAGGTTTAGGCTAACCCTCTCACGTAATAGTTAGACCCAAAAAGGAGATCAAGATGGTCGGAATTGGCGTAAAAACCGCAGGGCTCGCAGCGTTACTTTTGGGTAGCAGCTTGGGACTCGCACAAGTCACCTGCACTGAGGAGGCGCAGGGCGCGCAGCTAACCTACTGGAACGGGTTCAGTGGTCCGGACGGTCAGTTTATGGCGAACCTAGTGGACCGGTTCAACGCGGAAAACGAGTCGGACATCCAGGTCAGCATGACGGTGCAGCCGTTTACCGAGTACTACAACACCCTCAACGCCGCCTCCTCCTCGAATACCCTGCCCGACATGCTGCAAATTCACGTCGAGCAGATTCCGACGAACGCGATTCGCGGGATTATTCGCCCCATCCCCGAAGACGTGCTGGCGACCATGAACGTCGACGGTTCGGACTTCCCCGAGGCGATCTGGACCGCTACCGAATATAACGGTGAGCGCTACTCGATCCCGCTCGACATTCACCCCCTGGTGATGTGGTACAACCGCGCGCAGTGGGAGGCCGCCGGAGTCGAAGACCCCGCCGGGAGGGTTCTCACCCGCGAGGAGTACGACGCGGCGCTCGCGGCACTCAAAGAAAGCAACGGCGAGGCGATGGCCTGGTCGATCAGCAACGGCTTCCCGATCACCTGGATGTTTGAGATCCTCCTCCATCAGTTCGGGGGCACCTGGTTTAACGAAGACGCCACCGAAGCCACCTGGAACAGCGAGGCCGGGGTGCAGGCGCTCCAGTACCTCAAAGACCAGCAGACCGCCTATTCGCAGCCCAACCTCGAGGTCGACGCCGGAGTTACCGCCTTCCAGCAGGGCAACTCGGCGACGGAGTGGAACGGCACCTGGCATGTGAGTGGCCTCGCCGGCGAAGGCTTTGCAGACGGTTCGGGCGCGCCCATCCCGCAGGTCGGCAGCCAGTACGCCGTGACCGCGGGCTCTCACACCCTAGCTCTCGGCGCGACCGCTCAGGAGGACCCCGCCAAAATCGCCGCCGCCGCCTGCGTCATCTCGTTCATCTCCGAAAACTCGCTCGAGTGGGTCGAGGGTGCCGGTCACATCCCGGCGCGTACCTCGGTGCGCGAGAGTGAAGAGTTTCAGGCCATTCAGCCCCAAGCGTCCTACGCCACGATGGCCGACAGCGCCGTTTTCCTGCCCCCTATTCCGGGCATCACGGACGCTACTGCGCAGTTAGGACAGGCGGTCGAGGGCGTCATGGCTGAAGCGAACCCCGACATTCAGGCCGCGCTCGACGAGGCGGCGGGGCGGGCTAATCAGGCGCTCGAGCAGAACAGACAACGCTATGGAGGCCAGTAGGCTAAGGCCGGTCTGGTCATGGTCATTGGTCATATGTGACATATGTGGGAGCCTGGGCATCAGGCTCCCACAACCTTACAGCTTGCGCTGGTGAAAGGAAGCACCAACATGGCTATAAGTGAACAGGCTCAGAGCCGAACCGCCGTAGGTAGGCAATCAGCTAGGGTAAAGAGGCGCTTTAGATGGACGCCCTATCTCTTTATCTTGCCGCACTTGGTCTTCTTTGTCGCGTTTCTCGGCTGGCCCCTTTTCTATGGCATCTATATCAGCCTTTTCGAGTTCGACTTCTCGTTCCCGGACTATCGTCCTTTCATCGGGCTGCAAAACTACCAGAACCTCTTCGACCCGGGGAGCATCCAGTTCGAGGACTTCTGGGACTCGCTCAAAAACACCGGGGTTTTTGTACTCTGGAGTCTGCCGCCACTGGTCATCCTCGCCCTGCTTCTGGCGGTGCTGCTTAATGGCAACTACCGAGGGCGCAACTTCTTTCGCGGGCTCTACTTCGCACCCTGGTCGCTCTCGGCGGTGGTGGCCTCGCTGCTCGGCTGGTGGGTCTTTCAGGGTCAGGGTGGCCTGGTCAATCAGTTTTTGGGTAGCATCGGGCTGTCACAGGTTCCTTGGCTCGGCGCGCTGCCCTGGGCTTGGATCGCCATCACCCTAGTGACGGTCTGGTGGACGGTGGGGTTTAACACCATCATCTTTCTGGCCGCGCTGCAAGATATTCCGAGTTCTCTCTACGAAGCGGCCTCTATCGACGGGGCCAACTCCGTCCAGCAGTTTTTCGGCGTCACGGTTCCGATGCTGCGGCCCGTCATCATCTTTATCATCACCATCACCCTGATCGCCTCGGCCAACCTTTTCGCCCAACCTCTCATCATGACCAGCGGCGGCCCGGGGGGCGGGACCGAGTCGGTCATCATGCGCATCTATACAGAAGGGTTCGGTGCCTTCCGTATGGGGAGCGCCGCCGCTATGTCGATTCTTGTCGCGGCACTTCTGCTCATCCTCACCGTCATCAACTTCCGGGTGTTCGGCGAGTCGGAGGGCCGGTAGCGTGCCCCGCACCGACCCACAAGCTGTAGAAAGGAACGGTTATGGCGTCTGCACCCGTACAGAAAAAGCACGTTGAGGGCAAGGCGGTAGGGCAGAGCCTCCTGAGCCGAGTTCTGCTCTACGCCGTGCTCATCTTTTTCGGACTTTTTTTCCTCCTCCCACTCCTATGGATGTTCGTCACCGCGATCAAGCCTCAGGCTGAGTGGCTGTCGACGAACTGGATTCCGCGAAACCCGACCCTTGGAAATTTCACAGCCATTCTCAACAACCCTGCCTTGCCCATGATCCGCTGGTTTCTCAACAGCGTCGTGGTCGCTACCGTCTTTACTGCGCTGGTGGTCGCGCTCGACGCGCTGGCAGCCTACGCCTACGCGCGCATGGAGTTTCCCGGTCGTAACCTGATCTTCGGCATACTTTTGGCGACACTCGTCATGCCGGGCATCATCTTTCTGGTGCCGAACTATCTCACCATCGCCAACCTGGGTGGGCTAAACACCTACTGGGGCATCATCGCGCCCGGCCTTGCGGGTGTGTTCGGAGTGTTTTTTCTACGGCAGTTCTTTAAGGGCATCCCGCGTGAACTCGAGGAAGCCGCCCTCATCGACGGGGCAAATATCTGGACTACCTTCTTCCGGGTCGTCTTGCCGCTGTCGGTCCCGGCCCTGTCAACGCTCGGCATCATTACCTACCTGGCCTCGTGGAACGACTTTTTGTGGCCGCTCCTGATCGTCGGCAACGACCCCGCCAAGCAGACGCTGCCGGTAGGTCTGGCGAAGCTTCAAGGGGCCTACACGTTTAACTACGGCCAGCTCATGGCGGGGGCGGTCATCGCGGCGCTGCCCGTCCTCATCCTCTACCTGCTGCTCCAGCGCTACATCGTGCAGAGCGTGGCGTCAACCGGGCTTAAAGGGTGAGGGTTGAAAAATCGGTGTCAAGGAGAAACGTGACGTCGAAGCTCATCCCTACCCTCTGCCTCCTCGTGTGTCTGGCTCTGGCAGGCGCACAGGAGATACCGCGCTACACCAACCCGGTCGTCACGCCCGTCGCCGCCGACCCCGACATCATCCGCGCGGAGAACGGCAGCTTCTACCTCTACGCCACCCAGGACAACTGGGCGGACGGCAGCGGCGACCACTACATCCCCATTTTCAGGTCGAGTGACCTGGTGAACTGGACGTTCGTCGAGGACGCCTTTTCCTTGCCCCCGGCCTGGAAAGAGAGCGGCGGCTTCTACTGGGCACCCGACATCTCTCAGCGTAACGGCACCTACTACCTCTACTACGCCTACTCGCTTTGGGGAGACCCAAATCCCTGCATCGGCCTGGCGACCTCCAAAAGCCCCAAAGGTCCCTGGGAAGACCTAGGGAGGGCCGTATTCTGCTCTGAAGACATCGGCGTAGAAAACTCCATCGACCCCTTTGTCTGGTACGAGGACGGGGAGCGCACGATGATCTGGGGAAGCTTTAACGGCATCTATGCGGTCGCGCTGAGCGGGGACGGCACCGAAGCGGTAGGTGAGACGACCCTGCTGGCCGATACGCGTTTCGAGGCCCCCTATATCGTCAAACGAGACAGTTACTACCACCTATTCCTGGCCGCGGGCTCGTGTTGCGACGGGGAGTGGAGCACCTACACCACCTACGCGGGGCGTTCGGAAGATCTGCTGGGACCCTATCTGGACTCGCAGGGGCGAGACCTTCGGGACGGCGGGGGAGATATCTTGCTCTCTGCTAACGACACTTGGGTCGGGCCGGGGCACAATGCGATCATTCAAGATGACGCCGGGGCGGACTGGATCGTCTACCACGCGATTCCCAGAACGAATCCGAGACTCGGAAACGGGGTCAACCGTAGGCCGACGCTTATTGACAGGCTCGAGTGGCAAAACGGTTGGCCGAAGGTGAAGGGGCCGACTTCGGGAGAGCAGAACGCGCCTCACATCAAAACGTCCGAATAAAAATAGTTTTGGGTTGTCCCTTCAGCTCGTGATCAAGTCTGCCCTGACGCTTTTCATGACAGTTTTCAGTGAGGGTTTCTCACCTTGCTTTCTAGGGACAAATTACGTCGTCCCGATAATTAACTTAGGTACAAAAGAAACCGCATCGGCAGCAACGAGGTGCGCCGGGATGTCGCCGATGGTTTCTACCGCGCGACGCTCGCCGTGCAGATGTCCAAAAACCACCGCGTCGGCCCCTGCGCCCGCTAACAGCTCGGTAAAGCCGGAGGACTCGAGCCGCAAGTTCGTCGGTGGGTAGTGAAGCATCACGACCAAACGGTCGCCGGGGCGTCGCAGTTTTTGCGCGGTCGCCAGCGAAAGCTGAAGCCGCCCCAACTCGCGCGTGTAAATCTTTTCGTCTTCAGGGGTGAAGTCGCCGCTACCGGGGACGACCCAGCCCCGCGTTCCGGCGACGACTACCGAACCGAGGCGGAGCGCGTCGTTTTGCAACGCGAACATGCCCTCCGGCAACGCCGCGCGCAGTTTGGTCAGCGACGGCCACCAGTAGTCGTGGTTGCCGCGCAGCAGCACCTTTTGTCCGGGCAGCGCGGCGATGTCGAGCAGGTCGGGCAGCGCGCCCGCCAGCGTCATTGCCCACGACACGTCACCAGGGACGAGCACCAGGTCACCCGGCCCGACGGTTTCACGCCAGCCCCGGAAAAACCGTTCGGGATGCCCCGCCCAACCCTCGCCGAAGATGGTCATGGGTTTGGGGTCGGCGCGCGAGAGATGAGGGTCGGCGATGGCGAAGACGCGCATAAAAACGCAGTCTACCGTGTAGGGGGCGGTGTGTGGCGGGTAGCTTATGGCTTGTGGATGTTAGGTTTACCGTATCGGCATCTTCACCAATCATTTACAGGTGATGCAAGTTCAGGTTATACGTGGTCTTGGTAGATGCAAACCGGTTGAGAAAGCTCGAGCCTTCCCGCAACAGTCCAGCGGAATGTCAGCCTGTCGGTGCGGATATCCCCTGCTCACTTAAAGCGCGCTACGGCTTGGCTTCCAAAGAAAAACTTTTAGTAGGAATCGGCGTTCCGGCTCCCAACGGCTGACTGCCGACCCCTGCAAAAACCCGCGCTCGAGCCCCTCACCTCATTTTGCGCTGTTCCGAAAAAACCCCTCTAACCGTCACAAGACCTGCCGCCCCCTACCAACGCAGCGTCGTTTTTTCAATCCCCTCCGGCGGCAACGCCCGCAACACCTCACAGGCACGTTGTCCGGTCACGGGGTGACGCCACGTGGGAGCGGCTTCGCAAAGCGGCGCGAGCACAAACGCGCGCGTTAGCAGCCGGGGATGGGGCAGCGTGAGGTCGGGCGTCGCCAGCACCCGCTCGCCCCAGCTGAGCAGGTCGAGGTCGAGGGTGCGGGCGTCCCAGCGCACCTCACGGGTACGCCCCTGATCGGCCTCGAGACTCAAAAGCTGCGCCAGAAACGTTTCAGGATCGTCTGCTAGGGGTTTGAGCACAGCGACGGCGTTGAGAAAATCGTCCTGTCCGACCGGCCCTCCGACGGGAGTAGTCCGGTAGAGGCTCGAGCAGCTCACGACCTGACCCAGCGCGTCCAAACCCCGCCGCGCCTGCCGAAGTTGCGCGAGCGGCCCCGACAAGTTGCTGCCGAGTGCGACGTAAACGAGCGGCGTCACAGCTTCAGCACGTGCGCCTATCAGTGTCGTCACGTTAGAACCGAGTATCCGGTTATGATTTAGTCAGACCGCCGATGTGAAATAAACCAAAAGCACACATACCGAAAAACATGGTTACGCCCTCCGCGAAAGTCCTGCATTTTTGGATAGGCTTTGTCACCGGAGACCTCCAGCGCAAGTCACCTTTATAAACGGCGCAACGTCACCGTTATCTCTCGGCTTGCCGCTCACGCCGCACCTCCGCGTATACGTCGCGGACGATGCCGGGGAGCGGAGCGTGCGGTTTGTGGACGCGCACGACCACCGCCATGCTCAGCGGCTGCGCGCCCAAGAGCGCGTCTGCCAGGTGGTGCGCTAGGGCTTCGATAAGGCGAAACCGGGTCTCCGTAACCACCGACCGGACGAGTTCGTAGACGGCGCTGTAATCGACGGTCGCCTCGAGGTCGTCGTGACCGGTAAAACGCAAATAGAGTTCGACGTCGACGATAAACCGCGCGCCGAACTGCGTTTCGGCCTCGAAAACGCCGTGACGCGCGTGAAACTCGAGCCCCTCCAAAACGATCTTGCCGAGTTCAGCCACCTTCACCCACCGAGCGCCGCCCACACCCTGAGCGCCTGCACGTGCGCCGCGACGTTGTGCGCCCGCACCATCGCCACCCCCTGCTGCGCGCCCCAGAGGTGCAGCGCCAAACTGCCGGGATCGCGTTCGTCGGCCCGGCTCTCCCCTGCCAGCTCGCGGATTATCCCTTTGCGAGACGCGCCCAGAAGCACCGGATACCCCGACACCACCAGTTCCGAAAGCCGCTGGAGCAACGTCAGGTTGTGCGCCGGGGTTTTGCCGAAACCGATACCGGGATCGAGCATCACCGACGGCACGCCCGCAGCGAGCGCCGTCTCCGCCGTACGCTTTAGTTCAGCAGTTACCTCACGCCCCACATCGTCGTAGTGTGGCTCCCGCTGCATCGTCTCCGGCGTCCCCTGCATGTGCATCACTACAACCGGCGCGCCCGCTTCGGCGCAGACCCGCACCATCTCAGGGTCGCGCAACCCGGACACGTCGTTGACGAGGTGCGCGCCCGCCCCCAGAGCCGCCGCCGCCACTTCGGGTTTATAGGTGTCTACGCTTGTCAGCACGTCGCCGGGCAACCCTCGCAGGACGGGCAGGATGCGGTCAAGCTCGGTTTCGGCGTCGAGCGGTTCAGCGCCGGGCCGGGTAGATTCGCCGCCGACGTCGAGAACGGTTGCGCCCTCTCTGGTGAGCTTCGCTGCTTGCGCGAGCGCAGCCTCGAGGTTGCCGTAGCGCCCACCGTCGGAAAAGCTGTCCGGCGTGACGTTCAAGATGCCCATCACGCCTGTTCCGCGCCAGCGCAAGGTGTAGCACGAGCCGGTCTTTTTCGCGCCCGGTACGGGCCGGTGGAAAGTGAGGGTGTGTTCGGTGGTCGGCACGTCGTCATGCTACCGCACAGGAGCCGGGTTGGGTTAGGTTGCCGGGGGCGTAGGCGTCGGTTGTCCAGCGGTTCCGAGAAAAACCACACCCTTTCTCCGCAAGCGTACCCCGGCATATCCCCAACGGGCTTTATACCTCATAATCCCACCCGTCGGCTTGTACCCTTTGAACCGTGACTGCCGAACCGACTGAAGAGTTTTTGTGCGCCGTGTCCGACAAAAAGAGGTCCGGCCATGAGGCGCAACGTGAGTAATCCTTCCATTTCTGTTTTCCTTATCTTTAGCGGATAACCGTGTCGAGCTCAGCGAACATTTGCGCTTCGGTGAGGGGACGATCCATACCTTGCCAGGTAGCAGCGCCGTCAGGGTCACCGCGGGTATCACAGTAGATTTCGACGCCGTTGAGAGAGGGGTCTGTGAGGTAGAGCGCCCAGCTGACGCGGTGATTGGTCGCCGCGACGGGTATACCTGCTTGCGTGAGCTGGCGGTAGGTTTTAGCGAACGCTTGCTTGTCCGCGACCTCGAACACCGTGTGGTGAAGCCTGACCGTGTGGCGTTCGGGTAAGAGCGCGTTCGGACCCACGTACTGCAAAGCGAGGTGGTGATGCATCTCGCCTGCCGTGAGAAAGACGTCGCTGGTTCCAACGTGCTCCACAACTTGGAGGCCAAGAAAACGAGTGTAGAAGTCCGTCGCCGCCTCTAAATCTCTGACTTTGATATGGACGTGTCCGATGGTTGCCATGCTGACCCTTTCTTTTATCTTGTCGGAACGCGGACGCAGAAGACTTAAACGAAAGTAAAACCACATGCCGAAGGTTGCTTTGCTTCATACCTGCTCTCTCCTGCTATGAGGACGGGTAATGTCGCGTAGTCCGTAAAAACGTCTTGGGCAGAGTGAAATTTGCTCACCCCGCGTCAGGTCAAACAACGAGCTTCCAGCCGCTCATAAAGCCCAAGTCGTGGGGCTGCTGAAGGGTGATCCCGAGAAGACCCAGCCCCTCGAGCTGCTGCGCCCGATTTAGCGAACCGGCGTCGACTGGACTAAGCCCACCTGAACGGACGAGATCGGCAACCCCCGCTTTCGCGTCGGCGGCGTCGCCAGCAATAAACACGTCTAACTTTTGCCCCGATACTTCGCCGCTTACCAACGTCCCTGCAAACGTCGTACTAAACGCCCTTACTACTTTGCTGTTCGGGAGCGTTCGAGCCAGTTAATCGGCTGAGGAGCTGCCGGGTTGGGTGACAAGCGCGTAGAATGCTTCGTTGGTGGGGTTGGCGACCTCTATGGCGAGCTTGCCCTCGAGCTGAGTTTTGATCTGATCGACGACCTTATTGACCGGGTATCAAACAGCGAGGATAACAACGTCATCTTTTATGCCTTCTTGATAGCTGCCAAGCTTTACGCTGGCGTTAGGCGCTGCAACCTCACGGAGATGGTTGGCGAGCGCGGCCGTACTCTCTAGATTTCCGCTAATGAGGATGAGTTGACGACCACCTTTTACGAAGCGGGTGCCGACGCTTCGACCCATATTGCCGGTGCCGATAATCGTAACGTCCATGATGTACTCCTCGATGTGAGCGAGGTTTGAGCGGCGTGCAAACTTACACGCCGCTCTTTCGACTTTCTTCCGCACGCTCTAACCGGATTAATTTATCTGTACAAGCAGATTAGTCAGCGTCCGTCTCGGTTGACTATTCAGCCAGCCCAAGCTGTTTTGTAAACAGTCCGTTATCCCAGAAGAGCCATTCTTCAACCATCACGCCCTCTTCCCAGCGTCCAACCGTAGACATGAGCAGCTTGAAGGCTTGACCTGTAGGTTCGAGGGTGCTGCCGTCAGGTAAGGGCATCGGCTCGGTAAAGGTGCCTTCAAACACACCAACTACACTGGTGTAGTTTTCCATCGCAATGCGGATGGGGTGTTCTAAGATGCGGGTGTCGGGCGCCCAGACAAAGAGGGCGGCGAGGTCGTCGATGTGAACATCGATACCTTCGGTGGTGCGTCCGTCAGGCCAATGTACGATCACGTCTTCGGAGTGGCTCAGGCTGAGTTCATCCCACTCCTTGCCTGTAAAGACCCTGAAGTCAAGGTCGTCAAAGGTCTCTAAGTGAGCTTGCTCTTGTGGCGTGAGGGAACTTTGGGCCAGCGCGGGCGTGGCAACGAGTATCAGGACCGTAAACAGAGCGTGTAAACCCATGCGGATATGTTTCATTTTGAACCTCCCTGGTTCAAGAAAGTTGACTTGTCTTTAGTTGATTGGTCAACCTTCTTGCTATGAGTATAGGAGAGTGGAACGGTTGGTGGCAGGGGCAATCTTTAGCTCAACTTGACCTATCTTGCGGTGCTGCGCCAAGCGGCAGGCGACACGCCGTGACGCTTACGGAACTGACGGCTGAACGTACTCGGGTCAGGGTAGCCAACCCGCTCACCAACCTTTTGTACCGGCACGTCGGTCATTTTTAGCAGGGTTTCAGCTTCCTGCATTCGCCGCCCGATAACATAGTCCATCACGGGTTGACCGATCTGCTCGCGTAGCCGCGTCGTCAGATAGCTGGGCGAACGGTGAACGTGGTCGGCGAGCCCCTCGAGTGTGAGAGGCTCGCGGAAATGTGCCTCGATGTAAGCCAGAACCCTGGCGCTGAGCGGATCATCAGCGAGCGGTAGCGACACAATTTCCGTTTCAATTAGGCGCGCCAAGTTTACTAGTAACAGGGTCAGGTACGCTTTAGCGGTTTCACAGTAGCCGAGCTTCCCTGCGCGCACCTCCTGGTCTAGGGTCTCTAAGCAGCGTTGCCAGGTGCTCCGGTCTTCAGCGGAGACGGAACGAGCCTTTACGGTCTCGGAAGGGACGCCCAGTGCGGCGGCGAACTGACGCCAGGCAGGAAATGGTTGACCTGCTCCGCTCAGAAAGGGTGCGAGCGCCTCCCAACGGAACTCGAGTACCCAAACATTGACCGCTTGCTCAACCCTTAGCGTGGCGTCACCTGAAAGAATGAGGACGTCGCCCGCAAAAAAGTGTTGCAGGTCGCCAGCAATCTCAAAAGTTGCGGTTTGTCCGATATAAAGCACCGTGGCGCTGCTTGGTTGCAGGCAACGACGCACCCAAGCACGCTTCAAGCGTCCAACCCGGATAGGTGCTTCAGGTGCTTGGGACGCCTGTGCAGGAGTCTGTAAAACACCTGAGGCTAGGGCTTCAGACACAGGTGCAGTCATGGTGTTCCCCTCCGGTCTAAGCTGCTATAAACTTCGGTAGCCAAATCGGTCAGCTCATGGAGACGCGCTTCGTCCAAAGACGCCATAGCCTGTTGCTCCACATCTCGCACCGAAGGTTCCATCTCCGTTAGAAGGCTCGAGCCTTGCGAGGTGAGCGAGCAGAAGACGATCCGGCGGTCTTTGCTCGAGCGCGTACGCGTCACCAAGCCTTTCTGCTCCAAGCGGTCGAGCAGGCGCGTCATACCCGGCGAGCGCTCGATCATGCGTTCACAAATCTCTTGCGAAGGGATACCGGCTTCGCCTGCGCCCCTAACGATACGCAAGACGTTGTACTGCGGGAAGGTGACGCCAAAGGGTGCCATGACTTCACCGTAGCGGCGGCGCAGCGTATCAGCGGTGTACAAAATAGTCAGCACGGCTTCCTCACGGGTGGACGCAAAGGGTTTCGTCTGCTTGATCTGGATTTCTAAACGGTGAGATTTAGACATAGATGTACCTTATACGTTAATATTTGACACGTCAAATATAATGCTTTGGGAGCGGAAGCCTTTTTCGCCTCACTGTCCAGCGCCTGAAATTTTACAAATTTTTTGGGCTAGACCTTTTTTCGGGCTAGACCTTTTGGGGCGACCCCGGTGGGATTTGCAGGGTAAATCAGGACTCGAGCCTAACTAACGCTGCCGACATCCCAAAGACACGTCTGTGAAGCTTTCCAAGTAAATAACCAGCCTTCACTTTTTCGCCTTGGTGATATCACACGAATTTTTTGCCGAACCCGGCGAAATTCATAAGTACCTAAGTTCTCGCTTCTTCATTCTCCCTACCCTCTTCTTTCTTCCCTGCTCCACCAAACACACTACAACCGGGCCGAGCCCGCAAAACCCTCCACAAGTGCTTCCTTTCACAACACCCTGCTCGTGAAATTTTTATTTACTGGAGACGTTGGAACGTTTCAACCGTTTCGCCGAGCAGCAGCGGTCTCACCTCACCGATCAGGTAGAGACTTCCCGCGACCACGACGACCTCACCGGGGCGGGTACGGGTGTGGGCCGTGTCGAGCGCCGCTTCGGGCGTTTCGGCGACGAACGTCGGAACCGACCAGTACGCGGCGAGCTTTTCCGGGGACGCTGAACGTGGATTGAGGCGGGCGCGGGTGAGGATGACCTCGGACACGGACGGCTCCAGCGCCGCGACGATCTCCGCCACGTCCTTGTCTGCCGAGACGCCGAACACGAGCTTGGCGGGCGCGACGCCCAAAGCTCGAAGTGCGCGTGCGAGCGCCCGGGCCGCCTGCGGGTTGTGCGCGCCGTCGAGGAGAAAGGTTCGGTCACGGGCTTGGAGGGGCTCGAGTCTTCCAGGCCAGCGGGTCTGCGCTGCGCCCGCCGCTACCGCCGCGCCGGAAGCGCCCAGCACCTGCGCCGCGACCACCGCCAGCGCCACGTTCGGAGCCTGGTGAAGCCCGAGCAGCGGCGTCGTGACCAGGGCTCGCCCAAGCGGGCTCTCGAGCCCCAGCGAAAGGCCCGACCAACCCTTTTCGCGCGCGTCTACGGTAATTTCATGTCCGAGCGCCCAGAGCGGCGCGCCGAGCTTTCGGGCGGCGTCCCTGAGCACCGTCAGTGCGCCCGCCGCGTCGTTACCTGAGTCGTTGCCTGTATCATCGACTGCGCCCGTCAACGAAAGCGTGTCGGGGCGCATGATGCCCGCCTTGTCCGCTGCAATTTTCGCCACCGTGTCGCCCAGCACCTCGGTATGGTCGAGCGCGACCCCGGTGATGATACTGAGGCGCGGCGAAAGCGCGTTCGTCGCGTCGAAACGGCCTCCGAGCCCGACCTCCATCACCGCTACCTCGACCCCGGCGCGGGCGAAGAGCAGGCACGCGAGCGCGGTCACGATCTCGAAAAAGGTCGCTTCCAGCGCCTCGGCGTGGGGGCGTACGGCGGCGAGCCCCGCCAGCAGGTCGTTTTCCGAAGGCTCCCTGCCGTCGACCAAAAACCGTTCACCGAAACGCGTCAGGTGGGGGCTGGTAAAGAGCCCGGTACGCCGCCCGGAATGGGTCAGGATAGTGGCGAGGGTACTAGCGCAACTCCCCTTGCCGTTCGTCCCACCGACCAGCACCACGCCAAACGCCTCCTGCGGATTGCCGAGACGCGTCAGCAGCGCCCGCACCCGTTCCAGACCGGGTTTGACGCCGAACCGCTGCCGCGCAAAAAGCCAGCTCAGCTGTGCGTCCAGGTCAGAAGCTGGCATCGGTCTCCCGGAGGCGGGCGGCCTCGAGGTCTGTAGTATCGCCGCCTGTGTGATGACGCGCTACAATTTCCGCGACGCGGGCGTCGCCACCCACCCCCAGAATCAGCGCCGCACCGTAACGGTCGTGATGACGTTTGAGCTGCCACGCCCCGCGCACCCCCCCCAGGCGCGGTTCGGGCGCGACGCGGCGGGGCGTGTAGAGCGCGGCAAGAATTCGCAACCACGGGTTGTAACGCACGCTCGTCTTGCCGACGTCGTGCAGCAGCGCGGCGCGGCGAAGCACGGGGGAGGCGTCCGGGTAGCGCGCCAGCAGCTGCCGGGTCACGGCGTAGGCGTGGGCGCGGTCGCGGACGTCCATCGTTTTATAAAGGGCGTATTCGGTTTCTGGGAGCAGGGTTTCAGCAAAAAGATCGTCCGGCCTCGCCAGCGCAGGCAGCAGCGCCATCAGCGTCCGCCACGCAGTATTGCCGACCCAACGGAACGTCATGGGGATATTGTATCCGGCTCGAGGTTTTAGGTGTTGAGCACAGAGAGATGAGTGTAGAGCGATGTGCAAAGAGCGATGTGCAAAGAGTAAAGGGCAAAGCCTTATTGCTCGCCGCTCAGCACTCCCCCCTCCCCCCTTGATAGACTCCCCTATGGTCGCAGCTATCGAACACCTCAAAAACCACATCGGCGAAACCGTCACCGTGCAGGGTTGGCTGGCTGGGTCGCGCTCGAGCGGCAAGATCGCCTTTTTGCAACTCCGCGACGGCTCCGGTTTCGTTCAGGGCGTGCTCGCCAAAACCGACGTAGACGAAGCTACTTTCAAGCTTGCCCGCTCGCTGACGCAGGAGTCGAGCGTCGTCGTTTCGGGCAGTGTGCGGGCCGACGAACGCTCTCCGTCGGGTGTCGAGTTGGGCGTGACGGGACTAGAGGTCGTTGCCCGAACCGAAGCCTATCCCATCACCCCGAAAGAACACGGCGTTGATTTTCTGATGGAGCACCGCCACCTCTACTTGCGCCACAAACAGCCGTGGGCGATCATGCGGATTCGTGACGAGCTGGAGCGCGCCGTTCACGACTTTTTCGGTGAACGCGGGTTCGTGCGTTTCGACGCACCGTTTTTTACCCCGAACGCCGCCGAGGGGACCACCAACTTGTTCGAGATTGACCTGTTCGGTGAAGATAAAGCGTACCTGTCGCAGTCCGGGCAGCTCTACGCCGAAGCCGGGGCGTTGGCGCTCGGCAAGGTCTACACCTTCGGCCCGACCTTTCGCGCAGAAAAGTCGAAAACGCGCAAACACCTCTTGGAGTTCTGGATGATCGAACCCGAAGTCGCGTATCTGGAGCACGAGGGCAACATGCAGTTGCAAGAGGATTTCGTCGCGTACCTTCTGGGGCGCGTGCTCGAGACCCGCCGCACTGAACTCGAGATGTTGGAACGCGACACCCGGATTCTCGAGGCCACCGCGCAGGGAGGTTTCCCTCGCCTCACCTACGACGAGGCGCTCGCCAAACTCGCCGAACACGGTGAACACCTCACCTGGGGCGAAGATTTGGGCGCGCCGCACGAGACCATCCTGGGGGGTCTTTACGACCGCCCGGTGTTCGTCCACACCTGGCCGACCGAAACCAAAGCGTTTTATATGGAGCCGGTAGAGGGCGACCCCACGCGCGTCAAATGCGACGATCTCATCGCCCCCGAAGGCTACGGCGAACTGATCGGTGGGTCGCAGCGTATTCACGACTATGAACTGCTGCGGTCGCGTATCGACGCGCACGGTCTGCCGCAAGACGCGTTCGCGTGGTACCTCGATCTGCGCCGCTACGGGTCGGTGCCGCACTCGGGTTTCGGTCTCGGTTTCGAGCGGCTTTTGGCGTGGGTTACGGGCGTCCATCACCTCCGCGAGGTCATCCCCTTCCCCCGCCTGCTGACGCGTATGTACCCGTGACGCCCACCGCGCCCGGTCTGCTCGGCGTGATGGCGGGCGGCGCGCTCGGCGCGCTCGCCCGCTACCTGGTCACGCTCGCGGTGCAGGGGCCGCTGCTCCGCACGCCTTACGCCGGGTTGCCGCTGGCGACGCTTTTAGTCAACGTCGCCGGGTCTTTTTTACTGGCTTTTTTGATCGCGCTAGCCGCGCAGGGCCGCGTGTCACCCTTCTGGTTGCTGACGCTGGGTACGGGCTTTACGGGCGCGCTTACTACCTTTTCGACCTTTGAACTCGACGCCGACGCGCTGCTGAAGAGTGGCAGGCTGGGGGTAGCATTTCTCTACGTTGGCGGCAATCTGGTTTTGGGGTATGGGGCGCTTCTGTTAGGGCAGGTTGTGGCTAGCAGGGTGCAGTGAGCTTACTGCTTGCCAGCAGGTGCCGATGCGAAGGCGTACACGAAAAGGTGTTCACGCCTGACCTGAGCGTCGGAATGCCAGAGCTTTAGATAACTACATATGAGCGTAGTTGTCACCGCTTCACCTTTACCTGTGATCACTGTTTACCGACAGGCATCATCTAGTCTGCACTACAGTGAGCCGAAAAAACACAGTTCAGCACGCGCTTTAAGCGATGATAGGTGCTCCGAAGGAGTATGGCCTGGGGCGAACCGGGGCAGCATCTACTGGACTTGCCACGCAAACCCAAACCGCCTGAATGGGTGACATTTACTCAGAGGAGAACACCCTGACGTGCAGAATCGACGTGCAACATGGCGACTACGAGCAGCGCACCGTAACCTACACAGCCAAGCTTCACGACCAGCCCCTTATTATCGAGGACGTTCCGGCGCTGGTCTGTTCCTTGTACGGCGACACACTTTTTTCTGCTCGAACCTTGAAGCGCATCGAGAGGATGAAAGAGAGTCTGCCTGCCCCGATCAGACAAGCCCAGGTATTTACCCTCAGACACGAAGCTTACAAACAGGGTGCCTGAAAGATTTCAGTCCGCAACTGCACAAGGGAGCGATTACAAAAAACAGGAGCTATCGATCACGAAGGTCAGTTAGCACAACGTAGCTAGACGAAAAACGCCTACTCGCCAGTTGCGGAACCTTCCAGCGTCTCCGGCAACGCGACCTGACCCAAAAACGTCGGCGGGACGCGCCCGTCGACCAGCACGAAAAGCTCGCCCACGCCCTGACTGGCAGCAGTTCGGCGGATAGACTCCAACAGCTGCATCTCAGCTGCTACCGTCACCGTGAGCGGCGCGCGGCGCGCAAAGTCGAGGGCAGCGCGCCCTTCACCGAGCCAGAAAACGCGCGGCGCGGCGAGTTCTTGGGGCCACGCCGACGTTTCACGCAGCCACCCCCGGAGCGCCCGGAGCGTCGCGCCGAGGCGAGCGGGCGGGGTGTCGGCGGCGCGCAGCTCGACCTCGCGGGTCTGCACTTCGGAGCCCGTTTGCCAGGTCAGTACGGCGCGGAATGCAGCAGTGGGAAGGGGCTCGAGCGTCACGATCTGCGGCGGCGTCGCGGTGGGTACGTGCGAGCGGTTAAAGGCAACCACTCCGGCGAGCAACACGAGCGCGCCGAGCAGCACCGGGAGCGCGCGCACTAGCGGCCTCCGAGGGGGGCCAGAAGGGGGGCCAGAACAGCGGCGAGCGGTTCGGCGAGGCTGGCATTCCCCGTCGCGTCCCCCGGATCGGCGGCGCTCAGCTCGAGCAGTACCCCCCGCCCCGCAGCGGCGCTCAGCTCACGCAGCGGGGCCGCCATCAGCGCGTCCAGCCGCAATGTGGTGCGGCGCTCGAGCCCCGTCGCCAACCCCTGCGCGAGGCGTTCACCACGGCTATAGTCCGGAGCCAGACCGGTAACGCGGGCGCGCGCCGCGTCGGACAGGCCGGTCGAGGCGAATACAGGTACGTCTAAACGGGAGGCGTCCTCCTCGAGGTAATAGACGTTGAAAACACCAACTGCTAGCGGCGCACGCCGCAACGAGATCAGGGCGGGCGCACCGAAACCCGCTTCGGCGACGCGCAGTTGGGTTCGGACGCCCTTCTCTGCGAGCGCGGTTTGCAGGTTCCGGGCCAGCCCCGCCGTGTCCGGGGTCGCCGAAATGACCGGCGCGCGCACGTCTCCCCGGCGGTCGTCCGGGCTGCTGCGAAACACGTCGATCACGACCCGCTCCCCCGTCCCGAAGGGTTCGCTGAAAAAGCTGTAACTGTTGCCGGGTCGAAGCGTCAGGCTGAAGTCGATAAATCCGCCCATCGGCACGAGAGCGACGGCGCTGAAACGGCTGCCCGGCCCGAAACGGCTGCTGCTCAGGCCCTCGGCGGTAGCCTCGCCAAGCTCGGCCCTGGGAAAACGAAACCGTACCACATTCAGAGACGGTACGAAAAAGTCCTCGAGTCCGACCGGCGCGCTGAAGGTGAGCACGAAACGCTCGAAACTACCCCACACCGCCGGGGGTTCAGCGTCTAGCAGTTGTGGCCTCGGGAAGACTACGGCGACCACCCCCTGGGCCGCCAGATACGCCGTGCGTCCGCCGAGCGCCGTCGTCACACTTTTGACCGGCAGGTAAACCTCGCCGCGCAGCTGTACCGCGCCCAACCCGGGCCACCCCCGACCATCGACCATCAACGGGGTGCTCGCGCCCTCGGCCCCGGCGGGCGTGTCGAAACTTTGCAGGGTCAGGAGCCGCCCCCCGAAAAGCAGCACCACCCCGGCAGGCGAACCGAAACGGTACTCCGCGCCGAGCGCGCGGGCGTAAGCTTCCGCCGGAACGTAAGCGGTACCGGCGACGAGTTCGGTGCTGAGCCCCGCCACCGGCACGCCGTTCAGCACCAGTTGCGGCTGCGCCCACGCGTACGCTGTAGCCAACGTTACGAACACGGCGGCGATCAGCAGACGAACCGTTTTCAGCGACACCTTCACACTTCCCCAAACTTGAGACAGACGATTTGGACGTGTCCGGCTACAGGCTGAGTTGCTCTCATCTCTTTTTTATGCACTTCGCCGCCCCTACGGAAACGCTTATCGACTGGAAACTCTAACCTTTGAGCGCCCGCTCCATCTGCCGTTTGGCGTCCTTTTTGGCCTCGTCCTGACGTTTGTCGTAGCGTTTTTTGCCCCGCCCCAGAGCGACCTCGAGCTTGACCCAGCCGTCCTTAAAGTAGAGCCGGGTTGGAACCAGGGTCAATCCTTTACGTTCCAGACCCTTGGTGATCTCGCCGATCTCCCCCCGTTTAAGCAGCAATTTGCGGCTCCGCAGCGGTTCGTGGTTGTTGTAGCTCGCGTCTTTGTAGGGCGGGATGTGCATTCCTTCTAACCACACCTCGCCCCCCTTGACGCGCGCAAACGCCTCGCCGAGGGTGACGCCGCCCGCCCGCAGCGATTTGATCTCGCTGCCGGTCAGCGCGACGCCCGCTTCAAAGCGTTCTAAAAGTTCGTAATCGAAAGAGGCGCGGCGGTTCTGGATCATCAGGAGACAGTTTAGCGCGTTTGGACTGTGCTTAGGCCGGTCTGAAATTGGATGGGGCCCGATCCATCGTCAGAGCTACGGGAAACACCTTAGTCCGTCTTTCTTATCGTCTGGTCAAACGCACAGAGAACCTCTATCGGGCAGCCGTGCCTTTGCAAAACCGCACCTACTCCAAAAACCCTGACACGTCACGCGGATCGATGTCGATGCGGAGCCGCGCCGCGCCTCGGTAATTCAGCGCGGGGGCCAGACGCCCCCCTAGCGCCGCTTTATTGGTGCGGACGAAGAGCTGATAGCTGTACTGACCCTTGATACGCGCGACCGGGGCGGCGCTCGGCCCGAGGAGTTCGTCTTCGGCGACCCCGGCGGTGCGGAGCGCGCCCGCGAGCCAGGTGGCGGCCCGCTCCGCCGTCACCTCTTCGCGGGCGCTCAGCTGCACCTTGGCGAGAGCCGCGTAGGGCGGGTACGAAAAGCGTTCGCGCCTCATCAGCAGTTCACCCACAAAGGCGTCGCTAGCGCCCGTCAGGTAGGCGTGCAGCAGTGGGCTCTCCGGCGTAAAGGTCTGAATGAGCGTGAGCGGGCGGCGGTCGGGCGCGAGTTCGCCTAAGTTTAGGAGCAGCCGGTACGCCTCCTCTTCGGCGCGAAAATCGCCGAGCGATAAAAATGCGTCGAGGAGCGTCACGCCGACGAGCGAGACGTTCGGTAGCGGTCGGTGACGCAGTAGCGCCGTCGTCCCGACCACTACCCCCGGTTCTCCGGCGAGCAGCGCGCTCAGGTCTTCGCGTTTGTCGCTGTCGAAACGCTTGACGTTCAGGCTCGGCACCACGCGGGCGACCTCGGCGGCGATCCACTGGGTTCCAGCGGCCCGCGTTGGGCTCAGCGCCGGGTTGTTGCACTTAGGGCAGAGGTCGGGGGCGCGCGCCTGGTGTCCGCACTGATGGCAGCGCAAAAGGTAGCGTTCGCGGTGGTAGCGCAGCGGCAAGTCACAGTTCGGGCAACCGATGACGTGTTCGCAGTCCGTACATGAAAGCGCCGCCGAAAAACCCCGGCGCGGGGCGAGCAGCACCGCCTGCCGCCCGCGCTCCTCGACCTGTTTAAGGACGCCGATCAGGTCGGTGCTGAGGGGCCAGCCGCCCGCCTTGAGGTCGACGAGGTGAGCGCGCGGGGTCCCCTCGGGGAGCGAAACACTCGCCGCCACCGGGACTGCCGCGCGCGTTTCGGGCGTCGTCAGGGCGTCGGTTAAGAGCAGCGGCGCGTCCGCCGCTTCGCCCAAAAAACGCGCCGCCGTGGGGATAAAGACGCGGCACCCGGCGCTGAGTTTATACGCGCCACTGCCCTCCTCGAGCACCACCACCCGCGCGAGCTTCAAGGGGGCCAGCAGCGCCAGGTACGACCCTACCAGCACGAACGGGTCGCCCTCCGCAGCGCGTTCCCAGAGCCGGAGCCGTTCGGCGTCGGCGGTATCGCCGGAGAGCACGTGTGTGGAGACGTGGGCCGCTAGGAGCGACGCGGCCTGCTGCACGTACGACTGTTCGGGGGCCAGAACCAGCACGCTCTTACCGGCAGCGAGGTCGGTTTGCAGCTGAGGCACGAGACTCAGGACTCGAGCCGCCCGCGTCCCCCCCGAAAGGCTCGCCAGCGGCCCCGTCGGTAGTGAGGTGTCCGGTATCCTGCTTGCTTCAGCGGGCTCAACAGGCGTAAGCGGGGTCAGCGGCGCGGGAACGTCGCGGTATTCGGCATAACCCTTTTTGACGAGCGCGCGCACCGCGCCCTCCGGCACAGCGGCGGCGCGGGCGAGGGCGGCGGCGCTCTCGCTCTGCTGAAGCGTCCAGAGGTGCGCGAGCGCCCGGCGCTGATTGGCGCGCGGCGCACCGTCGAGCCCCGCGTCCCCCTCGAGGAGCGGCAAGAGCCGCGATACCGACCGTTCAGAGACGAACGCACGCTCGTCCAGAAGTCCTTGACGGCGGTAAAGCTCGAGGCGCTTGAGCGGCACCACGGCGGCGTCTTGCCAGTCTGTTCCGACCGGCTCCTCGTCGATCACCGCGAGCGCGCGAACCCGATGGGTGAGCAGTACGTTCAGACCTACCGGCAGCAGGTCTTTCAGCACCGTGCCGGGGGGCGCGCAGGTGTAGGCGGCAACTCGCGCCAGAACCGCCAGCGCCGCCGGGGTGACGAACGGGCGCGTGTCGAGCACCCCCACCGCTTCACGTAGCTCGAGGCCCGTCCCACCCCGCAGCGGCTCGAAACCGACCAGCAGCCCCACCCTGACCCCGCTCTGCCACGGCACCACCACCCGGCACCCCGGTTCGGGCGCGCCGTGCTGGGCCGCAAAACCGTGCAGCGGCAAAAAGTTGAAGGGGGGCAGCGGCAGGGGCAAAAGCACCCGCCACGCAGCTGAAACGTTCACAGAGCAGTTTACCGCTCCCGCTCGCTCAGCGTTCAGTCGAGGGTGCGGGGGAAGACCCTGCGAGATTCGGCAATGGTGCGACCGTTGTGTGTGATGGGTGCTCGAGTGCGCTTATACAAACGAAAAATCACCGTTAAAACTACAGCTATCTGTACCCTGCACAAGTAGCAGACATTATCTGCTTTGCACCGTACCGAGTCAAAGGAATGCTGTCTGTCACGTAATCGTTTACCACACGCATTGCGACGACTATCTGCTTGCGCCCGCTGAGGGTACGCCCCGGCACTATAATTCCGACGAACCGGTGCCGCCATCGGAACTGCTGAAGGTTGCGGAGCTTGAACAAACAGACGAATGGCTACCCAGGCAAACTACCGACACCTAAAACGCTTACTTCTCCATTCTTCGCTCCGCACCCGACGTACTCGCAGCCCCGAGCCGAGTCGGTCAGTCCCGGCACACGCGGTAAGATGCCCGCATGACGCCCCCTGACCCGACCGCCTCCGCCTACCGCGACGCTGGCGTCGATCTAGACGCGAGCGACGAGACGATGGCGTGCGTAAAGGACGCCGTAACCGCCACCTATACCCCGCAGGTGCTGTCAGGCGTCGGCGCGTTCGGCGGGCTTTTCGACGCGGGCGCACTTAAGGGGATGGACGCGCCCGTGCTGGTCGCCTCGACCGACGGCGTAGGCACCAAAACCAAAGTCGCCGCCGCGTTGGGGCGCTTCGATACGCTCGGGCAAGATTTGGTCAACCACTGTGTCAACGACCTGCTGGTGCAGGGCGCGCGCCCGCTGTTTTTTCTGGATTATGTGGCGTCGGCGCGGCTCGAGCCCGCCGCCGCCGCCGCCCTCATTATGAGCGTCGCAGAGGGTTGTCAAGCCCACGGCATACCTCTGCTGGGCGGCGAAACCGCCGAGATGCCGGGGGTTTACGTGGACGGTGAGTTCGATCTGGTCGGGACGCTCGTCGGCGTCGTCGAACGCTCCGGGATCATCACCGGGAAGGCCGTTCGCGCCGGAGATCACATCTTGGGACTGCCCTCCGGCGGGCTTCAGACGAACGGCTTCAGCCTCGCGCGGCGGCTTCTAGCGGGGCGTTACGCCGACATTCTAGAAAACGGCAGCACCCTCGGCGACGCGCTGCTGGCCCCGCACCGGAGTTTTTTAGGCGTGGTGACGCCCCTTTTAGACGCCGGACTGGTACGCGGTATGGCCCATATCACCGGCGGCGGTTTGCAGGGAAACCTGCCGCGCGTGCTGCCGGACGGACTCGGAGCGGAGGTCACTGCGGACTGGCCTGTGCCGGAGGTTTTCGGGCTTATAGGGGCGGCGGGTGTAGGCCGAGACGAGATGTTTCAGGTCTTCAATATGGGCGTCGGGTTCGTACTGATCGCCGCACCTGAAGACGCCGCCGACATCTGCCGCCGCCTCCCCGAAGCGTTCGAGGTGGGCAAGGTCGTCCCCGGCGTAGGCGTGCGCGTCGGCTAAATTTGGTAGACCGTTGTCGTTTGGTGGCGGGCGCAATCTGGTTTGCACCGCGCTTGGTTGGAGAAGCGCAGTCCGACATGCGCTCAGGGCGACTACGTGCAGAACTGCTGTAGAAATACGCTCGAGCTGAATACCAAATCACCCACGAACCAAGGTCGACACCAAAAAGTAAAAGACCTTCAGCAAAAGTGGTGAACTCGGTCCCGGAGACGAGGTTCACAAGCTTATCCCAATGTATCTGCTTGTGAGATTGGTAGATGATCCTATAAAACCGTCGTAAGTCGCACTTTTGTAGGTACACCGGTTTTTGCCCTCGGTATCTTCGGCCGAGTCGCCCAAGGTTGCACTGCACGTACGCCCGCCTGTGGGTTATAATAGTGGGTCGGCTGAACGACACTGCACAGTTTCTCTCACGACCTCCTTCAACCCGGTTCGGTAAGGTGACGCCAGCACGCAGCCAAGCAGTTTTTATGGGAGGCACGATGCAACAGAGCGCAAAGTCCAAAGCACATCAGGCCAAGCCCTGGCTCGAGCGGCTCGCCCGCCTCGGTTTTCTCGCCAAAGGCGCGGTTTATCTGACCGTGGGCGTGCTCGCGGCTCAGGCTGCGTTCGGCTCGGGCGGAAAGACGACCGATACGCAAGGGGCCGTGCAGACGATCTCGAGGCAACCCTTCGGGCAAGTTTTGCTTCTCATCCTCAGCCCGGGGCTCATCAGCTACGCCCTCTGGCGGTTTATGCAGGCGGCCCTCAACCCCGCCGACCGAGAAGTCGCCAGAGGCGCGTTTGTAGCGAGCGGCGTCATTCACGCGGCTCTCGCCGTGACTGCGGTGGGTCTGCTCCTGGGTTCGGGCGGCGGCGGTGGTGGCGGCAGCACCGAACAGGACGTCACGGCGCGACTTTCAGCGGTTCCCTTCGGACGCTTTTTGTTAGGGCTGGTCGGGCTTACGGTGCTGGGCGCGAGCGTATTTCAGTTTATCAAGGCGTACCGGGCCGATTTTCAGGACGCGCTCAAACTCGGCGAGATGAGCGCGGCAGCGAAACGCTGGGCTACTCGAGCCGGACGTTTGGGTTACGCCGTCAGAGGCGTCGTATTTGCACTTATCGGGATTTTCTTTATGCGGGCGGCGCTTCAGTCCGACGCTTCAGAGGCGCGTGGTCTGGGCGGCACGCTGAGCACGCTTCAGGGGCAACCCTATGGGCCTTACCTGCTGGGCCTTACCTGCTGGGTGTGGTGGTGATCGGTCTGGTGCTCTACGGGGTGTATCTAGGGGTCGAGGCGCGGTACCGGGATATCTACGCGGAATAGACGCAGCACCACTCCGATTCTGGTGCCAAGGGCGTCGGACAGACGAACGTCCTGCCAAGTTTGGAGAACGTCGTCACTTTGAGCTCTACACCCCTCGTGGTCGCGCCGCCAGCCGCGTCGACAGGTGGACTGCTCTCGAAGCTGCAAATCGTCGGTTGTCGTAACACCTTACACATTTTGCTCGAGCGCCGTGCGGCAGTGCCGAACGCTGGAAACGATCTCCCGGCGCACCGCGTCGTCATCTCTCTCGAACGGATAGAAAACTTCGAGTATCAGCGGGACGTGGACCCCCGCACGCGACAGCTGCGCCGCGACAGCCGCCACGTCGACCACACCGGCTTGCGAGAAGCCCCAGTGCGAATCGCTCTGCGCGTCGGTCTGCTGAAGGTGAACGAGCGCCACCGCGCCGCCGAGTGCCAGCCACGGTTCCAAGCTCGCTTCAGCACCGTACAGGGGCCGATAGAGGGCGTGACCGAGGTCGAGGGCGTAACGTACCGGCACAGCGGAGACCTCTCGCAAATCTTCTAGGAATTGTTCGGCTTCAGCGACCGTACTCGGTATTTCGCGCACTAAGGGAGTGGGCTCGAGCAGCACCTCGGCGAGCCCCGCCCGCCCGACGTACTCGGACAGGGTACCCAGCGCCGTGACCAGTTCGTCGTAACGCTCTTTTACGCGTGCAGGCTGCGCGGCCTCCTGCACGCTGAGACCGCCGACCGGCCCGCCGACCGCCGCCGCGCCCATCTCCGCAGCAAGGTCGGCGGCGCGCTCAAACCACCCGTACGCGGCCCTGCGCCCCTCGCTTTCGGGGTGTAAAAGACCGTTGTAGCTGTACGCCGCCAGACCTGAAAATGCGCTGTGAAGCTCTAGCCCTTCAGCCGCAGCCGCGTCCCTGACGCGGCGCGCGAGCGGGCGTGAAAGCGCCTCGGGCCACCATGGGTCGAGCAGGTCGAACGAAAACTGTACCAGCTCTACGCCGAGCTCTCGCCGTACGAACGCGGCCCACACCTCCGGCTCGGGCCACCTTTTGACTGCGAACGATAAGTTGACGCCGAGGGGAGTGGGCGTCGCTGGCGAGTCCTCGAGTGGGGTCATTTAACCGCGCCCATCGTCAGACCCCGTACGAGATGTTTGGAGACGAGAATCGCAAAAATGATCACCGGCAGCACGATAAGTGTTCCCGTCGCCATGATCTCGCCCCACGGCAATTCGTAACCGCTCATAAACGAAGTGGCGGCGACGGGCGCGGTGCGGGCCGTGTTGCGGGTCAGAATCAGCGGATAGAGAAGTTCGTTCCACGAAAAGATAAACGCCAGAATCGCCGACACCACCACGCCGGGCAGAGCGAGCGGCAGCGCGATCCGGAAAAAGGTTCCAAAGACGCCCAACCCGTCGACAAACGCCGCCTCGTCGAGTTCTTTGGGGATGGTGCGAAACTGATCCGAACAGAGCCAGACCACTATCGGCAGCGTAAAGGTCAGGTAGACGAGGATCAGAACCAGATGTGTATCGATCAGCCGCAGCTGCGTAGCGATCAGAAAGATCGGCAGTGCCAGCACAATCGGCGAGACCATCCGGTTGGTGATAAACCAGAACCAGAGGTCACGTTTACCGCGAAACTCGTAGCGGGCGAGCGCGTAGGCTGCCGGGGTGCCGATCAAAAGGGCCAGAAAGGTGGTGCTGAGCGAGACGATAAGTGAGTTGACCAAGCTTCCTCCGACGCCGTAGTCTTGGAACGCCGAGCGGTAGTGCTCGAGGGTCGGCGCAAAAACGAAAACCGGCGGGTAGGCAAACGTCTGCACCGTCGTTTTAAGCGACGTGCTGAGCATCCAGTAAAACGGAAACACGGTGATGAGCAAGACCAGCAGCAGCGCGAGCAGGTGCAAGGTTTTCAAGATCACCCTCTTGGGCCGTAGCGACGCACGCCGTCTGGCAGGCGCGGCGGTGTGGGGTTTCGTAACCATCAGGTACCGACCTCCCGGTAAAAGACGCGGATATAGATACGGGCCAGAATCACGGTCAGAATCAGCAGCAAGATCGCCTGCGCCGAGGCGACCCCCTGGTCGAACACCCGAAAACCGACGCGCTGAATATAGATGCTGATCAGGTCGGTAGCGTTGCCCGGCCCGCCACGCGTCATCACAAAGATCATGTCGAAAAGTTTCAAGATATCGGCGGTTCGCAAAATCAGGATGGCCGTGAGACCGGGCAGCAGATACGGCAGCTGAATATGCCAAAAGATACTGAACGGGTTGCTGGTCTCCAAAGACGCGGCGTCCTCGATGTCGCCAGGGACGCTGCTGAGCCCTGCCAGAAAGACCAGCGCCACGAACGGCGTCCACTGCCAAACGTCCATCGACGCCACCGCGCCGAAGGCGCTGCCGGGACGACCCAGCCACTGAAGCGGCGTTAACCCGATTTCGCTTAGGGCGAAGTTGGCGACGCCGAAGTCGCCGTTATAGACGAGCCTGCCGATCAGACCGACGACCGCGTAGGTGGTCGCCAGTGGAATGACCAGCGCCACCCGGGTGACGGCGCGCAAAAACCCCCACCCCGGTGCGTTGAGGAGCATGGCGATCCCCAAACCCAAAACGATCTGGAGGGGTAAGACGGCGAGCAAAAAGGTACCGGTACGTGAGAGCGCACCCCAGAAGTTCGGGTCTTGCAAGACGCTCAGGTAGTTGTCGAAACCGACGAAGTTTTTGGGCAGATACGCCTTGGCGAGCTGATACTGCCGGAACGATATCTGTAGGGCGAAGAGCAGCGGGTACAGGCCAACCGCCAGCAGCGTCAGCACCGCAGGTAGCAAAAACAGCCAGGTGCTAGAGCGAGCGCGCCACATCAGGTGCTTTCCGTAAAACTCTTTAAGTTTCGCGTTCCTCTATTCACATCACTCCAAATTCGTGTGTCGCAAGCGCATCTGCGCTGCGTCTTGGGCAAGTCGGTCTCTTAGCAGCAAACTCACCAAGTCGAAAAAAAGCAGTTGCGCCGCCTCGTAAAGGCTGCCCATCGGCAGGATGCCCGGTTCGGCTTCGTCGTCTGCCATCGTCTGCGCGGGCAGCACCACCACCATAGCCGCGAGCTGCGCGGCCGCCCCCGCCGGTTGCGCGGTGATTAGAAGCGTTTTCGCACCGGCAGCTTTCGCCACGCCGAGCAGCGCCTCGACCGTTGCAAACGTCCCCGGCCCGGCGCTGACCACGAGCAGGTCGCCCGCCCCGAGAGGGGGCGTGGTCATATCACCGACGACGTGCGCGTCCAGACCGAGATGAAAAAGCCGCATCGCAAGCGCCCGCATCATCAGACCTTCGCGGCCTACACCGTAGAGCGCGACGCGCTCCGCAGCCAAAAGCTCGTCTAGAAGCGGTTCGGCAGCGTCGGGGCTCAGGGCGGTAAAAACCGCCCCGAGTTCGCGCAACGCCCCGTCCGCCATCTCAGCTAGAGACGGTTTCACGAGCTCACTGCAATTTCGGCCTGTCACCGTAGTAACCACCCGCCTCGAGAATCCCGCGTACCTGCTCGTCTAGAGACGCCGCACCCTCTTCGACGCTCAGTTCGCCGAGCATGATACGGGTACCGTAGTCGGCGATAATCTCACTTATCTGCGGCCACTCGGGGAAACGCGGACGAAAAAACGGCACCGCTGTATCCGCTTGCCACGACGTCACGAGCGGTTCGACGTAGGGAAACGCTTCAGCCACTGCCGGGTCGTCGTAAACCGCCGTGCGACCACTTACCCCGCCCGCCTCGACGTAGGGACGCGCCAGCTCTTCGGAGGTAATCCACTGGATAAAGAGGTACGACGCGGCCTGTTCTTCAGGCGACGAAAAGGCGTTGACGCCGAGCGAGAACCCGCCGAGCGCAGGTTTCAAGCCTGCCGAACCTTCGGGTTCGGTAGCGACGGCGAGGCAATCGGTGATCGTCGAACCCTCGGGATCGGCAAGCGTCGAATAAAACGATGACCATTCGGTAATCATCGCTACCCGGCCCTGCGCGAGCGCGTTGACCGCTTCGCTGTGGTCGTAGTCGACGATACCCTTAGGCATATACTCCATCAGAGCCTGCCGGAACTCGAGACCCTCGAGTGAAGCTTCAGATTGCAGGCTCGGCTCGAACGTCTCTTCGTCGATGAGCGCGCCGCCGAAGGGCCAGAGCACCCGCATAAACGAGTCGGCGCTCTGCGTTTCGCCGCGCCGCGACTGCAAGGCGAAGGCGAACTGATCCGCGTCGGGTTTTGTCAGCGCGGGCGCGTACTCTTCCAGCAGCTGCGTCCAGGTCGCAGGGGGTTCGGAGAAACCGGCGTCTTCCAACATACAGCGGTTGTAGTAGAGCAGCCCGGAATAATTGTCGAACGGTAGCCCGTAAAGCACCCCGTCCCAGGTTCCGAACGAGTCCAGCAGTACCGGAAAAAAACCTTCCAGATTTAGGTTCGGGTCGGCGAGCGCCGGGTCGGCGGTAAAGGTCTCGAGTGGCGTCAACCACCCCGACGCAGCGAACTCGCCTATCCACACGACGTCGACGAGCACGATGTCGAAGTCGGCGGTTCCCGAAGCGAAGTCGAGCACTTCGCGTTCGCGCGAATTTTCGTACGGCAAAACCTCCCATTCGACGTCGATACCGGTAGCCTCTTCAAACTGCGGAATCAGCTCCTGAGCCGCCACATAACCGGGCCGATCCAGAAAAAGTGCCTTGATGGTCGTTCCCTCAAAAGGTGCCGCCGCCTCCGACAAGCTCCAGTCCTGCGCGGCTGCGCCGCTGAGCAGTAGTAGACACGCTGTTAAACCGATACGTTTCATGTGTACCCCTTCTAAAATTCACTCCGCCGTTTACGTGTAGGCCGACCTGCTCGGTGTGGCGTAGAGTTGCTCGTTACATGTCGCTCCCTTCACGCACAGGGGCGGTCGAGGCTCGAGGGATGAGGTGAGGCGGGGCAACGATATTTTGCACGTTCGTCTCCTGCGCCCCTGGCGAGGCTAGCAGCTCGAGTAGCAGTCCGGCAGCCCCTTCGCCGAGCGCAATGATATTCTGGGCGACCGTCGTCAAGGGGGGTAGCAAAAGACGCCCCAACTCGATGTCGTCGAAGCCGATCAGCGAAACGTCGCTCGGCAGCCTGTACGCGAGAGCCAGCAGCGTCCGCCACGCCCCGACCGCAACGATGTCATTGGTAGCGAAGATTGCCGTCGGCGGCGCGGTCAGGCTCATAAGTTCGGCAGCGCGTTCGCCTAACGCCAGGTTTTGCGCCCCACAGCGTACGTATTCGTCCGTCAAGGTCACGCCCGCCTCCGCCAGCGCCCCGGTAAACCCGGCGATCCGCGCGCGTATGTTGGCGACCTCCGGATCGCCGACAAGCACCCCGATGCGGGTATGTCCAAGCGCCAAAAGGTGCTGCGCCGCGAGCCCACCACCCAAAAGATTGTCCGAAGCGACCGACCGCTGACCCGCTACGGGCCGGTCTAAAAACACCACGGGGGTCGCGGTTGCGGCGGCGAGTTCGGGCAGGCTGCTCGCTTCGTCACCATAGATCGCCAGGATACCGTCGGCGCGGCGCTCGAGCAGACTGGTAAAGTGCGCCTGTTCGCGCGCGGCGTCGTGCGCCGAGTTGCACAAAAACGTCTGAAAGCCGGCGTTCCACAGGTGGTGCTCGAGCACCCGCGCCAATTCTGCATAAAACGGGTTCGAGATATTCGGAACGATCAGACCGACCGTTTTCGTCTGCCGCCGCCGCAACGACCGCGCGCCCTGGTCGACCCGGTAGCCGAGCACGTCGACGGCGTTGCGGATACGCGCGGAAGTCTCGGACGACACCGGAACACGGTCGTTAAGATAGTGAGACACGGTACCCAGAGATACACCGGCAGACCTTGCGACATCTTTCATCGTGACCATAAGGGCGTCCTAACGTGTTATGTTGAGAAAACCCTAACACAACCGTTGAAACGATTCAAGAGTCAACGGAGCAGGAGGTGACACGAAAAGCCGTTTGAGAAAACACGTTCCTTCGAACTACCCTTGTAAAATGTGGGACGACCCCGACGCCTGTGGCGGTATGCGGCGGGTCTTTCTATGCGTGCGCCTGAGAGCTTGTTACAATGACGCCCAGCCTAGAGGCTCGACTCGAGCGGCTTTTAGAAAGCGTCTCACAAAAGTCTGACGCTCAGCCCGGAACATCGGTAAACCTAGAGCTATCGACAAACATCTACTGAAGAGTACAAAGATATTTTTTTACTGGAGTTCTAATAGTCCGAAAACCCGATATACCGACCTTCGGCGGCCTCACCGAAACCGGGCGCGAGCGTACCGATGAGGTTGGCAAGCTGCGGGCTCGGCTCGAGGCCCAGTTCACGGATCGCCGTCCCGTACGCCCCGTACTGCCGCCGCGCCTGCTCGAGGTTGCGGTTGTCGAGGTGGTAGCGGATCAGCTCCAGATGGCTCGGTTCATGGCACGGATCGAGCTTGAAGGCGAGCTTGGTATAGGTCGGAATCAGGTGGCGCTGCGTCTTCGCGAGGCGCGGCAGCAGGTCTGTGAGGAGCAGCAGCGCGTGCTCTTGCAGGTGGCGGCGGCGCAACTCGACCCAGTTGGCGTAGTAACCGGGCAGATAGTCGCCCTGATAGCTGTCGAGCGCGGCTGTTACCGCGTCTACCGGGTCGCCGGGGCGAAGCTGCTCTAGGGTGCGCGCGTCCTCCTGGACTAACAGTTCGGGTGAAAAGGTGTAGAGGTTGCCGTCGCGTACGATCGACTCGCGCCAACCGAGGGTGCGGCGCGCGCGCGACAACGCGACGCTGAACTGCTGTTCGGGGTCGCGGCCCTCGTCCTCCCAGAGCGCGTCCAGAAAATCGTCACGCGACGCGCCGACCCCGGTCGAGGTCAAAAAGAGCACGATGTCGCGGGGTTTGCGGCCGTTCCAGTCGTTGATCGCTACCGGCGCGCCGTTCAGCGAGATATCGACGTGTCCGCAGGTAAAGAGCTCGAGCACCGCTTTGGGGGGTTTGGGCAGCGCCACGGGCGCGGCGGCGGGGAGGGCCGTTTCCGGGGTAAGTGCGGGGAGCGGTCTCGCGCTATACCCGAGTTCTTGTTCGCCCGCGCACGCACGCTCGGCGTAGCGCGCAGCGCCCGCCCCGGAGCCCTCGCTGCGGAGCCAGTACACCTGAATGAGGTCGCGTTTAGCCCCGATGTCGGAAAATATCTTTTCGGCCTTCTCCAAGGACGTGTCGGAGGCGTTTAGCTGCGCGCTCAGCACCAGCGCCTGAGCTTCACAAAGCCGGAAGCCGTGCGCCAGCGACAGCTCGAGCGCGTGCTGAACGTAGCGTTCAGCTTTGGCCCGCTGCTGACCCAGGCTGTAGAGTCGCGCCAAACCGAGGAGCGCGTAGGGATGCGAAAAAGCGTCCGAAGGGCTGTGGCTCGAGGCGAAACGGTAGTGCGTTTCCGCGTCTTTAGCGTGACCGAGCGCGGCGTGCAGGTCGCCGAGGGTGCAGTGCAGCAAAACCGGCGACTCTTCGGTCGAAAGGTCGTTCCACAGCTCGAGCGCCCGCGTACCGCACTCGAGGCCCTCACGCAGTTCGCCGAGGTAAAAGTGACACGTCGCCAGATTGTTCAGCGTCAGGGCGACCTGATAACTGTTGGCGCGCGCTTCCCAGTATGAAAGCGTCTTCTGGTTGAGCAGCAGCGCACGCTGCACGTCGCCGGAGTGGTCGGCGTGGGCCGCCAGACCACGCGTCGCCAGCGCCTCGAAGTAGGGGTCGGAAAGCTCTTCGCCGATCCTGCCGACGAACTCGAAAGCGGTTTTGGCCGCGCTGAACTCGCCCAAGCTCAGGTGGGCGCGCGCGACCGAATTGTACGAAAAGGCCAGTTCGCGCAGCTGCCGGGCCTCGCGGAGTTCGGCGAGTACCTGCGGCGCGCGCGCCAGCAACTCTTTGTAACGGCGCAGGTTGTGTTCGGCGCGCAAAAGTCCGCTCAGACCCGCCGCCCGCAGCTGCCGCTCGCTCACCCCGAGCTCGAGAGCGCGTTCGTAAAGACCACGGGCCGCCTCTGCGTCACGCTGCACAAGCGCCTCGCCCATCAAAATCAGCAGTTCGGGGTGATCTTTAAGCGCGGCTTCGGGCAGGCGGCGGAGCCAGAGCGCGAAGTGGTCGTCGCCGGACTCGCGTAACGAGCGGCGAAGCACGTCCAGGCGTTCGACAATCGCGCCGACCGCGCCCGCGTTGACCAAGTTTTCAAGCGCGCCGAGCTCTCCGTCATCGAAACGTTTGACCCCGATTCGCAAATTGAGTTCGCGCCAGAGCGCGGTGTGGCTACGCTCGAGTGTTTCGCGCAAAAACTCCTTGACGAGCGGTTGATAGTCGTAGAGCGGCCGGTTGTCACGGTTGCCGCTAGCGAACAAGATCGCGTGGCGTTTGGTAAAGCGGCCCAGCAGTTCGCGCTCATCGGGGCCGCAGTAGCTGCTCAGCTCGGCTTCGGTAAACGGCGCTAGCAGCGCACTCAGGTAGGCGAAACGCTGCTCGGCTTCGCTCAGCTCACCTAAAACTTCCGAATCCAGATACGCGTAGACGAGCGCCTCGGCCCCGCCCCCGTGGGCAGCGCCGGTCGTCATCGCACCCTCATAACCGAGCGTATCGGCCTCATGGTCGCCTTCGGGCCGCGCGGCGTGACCGAGAAGGAGGGTAAACCCGGCGGGCCACCCACCCAAACGGGTGTGAACAGCCCGGACGCGCTCGGCGTCGGCGCACCCGAGGCGTTCACCGACTACGTCGGACTCGCCCGTACTAAACGCCAGCTGCGTCTGCGTCAGCAAGTTGACCTCCTGGTTGGCGACTAGGCGGGCCAGGTTGAGCTGCGTCTGGTTGCGCGACAACACCATTAGGTGACACGTCGGCGGCAGGTAGGTGATCAGGGTATCGACGAAACTCGTGACCGCTTCGGATTCCGAGACCTTGTGAAAATTGTTTAGTACGATGAGCAGCGGTTCTTGCAGCTCGAAAAGCGTCGCGGTCAGGAGACCGGCGAGCTCCCACGGCGTCGCGTCCTGAGGACGGTCGGGCAGACGCTCTAAAAAGTCGGGGACGCGTTGGCGGATCGCCTCGCAGAGGTAGCTGTAAAACGTCTCCAACTGCCCATCGTGTTCGTCGAGTTCGTACCAGCAGTCGTGGTGGCCCGACGCGCCCGCGAGCTCGAGGGCCAGCACCGACTTGCCGTAACCGGCGGGCGCGACCATCAGCGTAAGTTTGCGGTCGAGGTTCGGCAAGATGCGCGCTTGCAGACGGGGGCGCGCCGCTACGTTAGCGGGCGCGTACGGCCGGATGACTTTTTGCGGTAAAAACCATTTCATCAAGCTATCCCAATCCTGAAACGACATGAACGCCGGGTGATCTGAACTTCATGAAGCATACAGGAGTTTGTCGCGGCAGTGTGGACTTTTACACATAGTCCGGGAGTAAGAATTTTCACATCCGCAGCAAGCCGCCCTGGTGTAGAGGATTTCGTCTCCTTTTTTTTGGACACTTCCGCAACCCCTTGCGGTTGCGGCTGAGCGCGCCCTCGAGTGACCCCTTCACACGCTTCCAGACATCGCCGTAAAGAGCCTGCCAGACGCCTTTTTTGGGTCTCGGCGACGCCCGCCGTCCGGTTCCGCAAAGGTCTTGCAGTTTGCCTGCCTGGTTTTCGTTTGGACGCTGCCGCAGCACCCACGCAGCACCCGCACAGACCCGGGGCGCGGCGCGGGGCCGCAAGTTCGGGGGTGAGAACGCCGCAAGTCTCGCGCAAGGGTGCCGCAAGCCCCCTCGCCCAAGCTGCTTCTCATGAACCTACTCACCCCCCCCAGGAAAAGGCCGTATCCCCGTAGCCCCTCGTTCGACGCCTACCAAACGCTGCGCCGCCGTGGTCTTCGTCACACCCAGACGCGCCCCGGTTCGCTGCTGCGTCAACGCGGGTCACGGCTCGTCCATCCGTGCTACCGCCGGAGCCGCCCCAGCGACACGGGCGGCTGAGCCGTGCGGAGCAGAGCCCTCAACCGCGCCTTCAACCGCGCCCTGATCGACCTCGAGTACCGCCAGAGCCTCCTCCAGAACGTCCGTTTCATCCTCGTCAGCGAAGGGGTTCCCGAAGGCGAGATTCGTCTGCTCGAGAGCACCGCCCCCCACGACATCCGCGAACTCGCCCAGGCGCTCGAGAAACTTCACGCCACCTCGTTTCACTAGAGCGCTCGAGCCCCCAGAACCCTGCCGACAAGTCCGTATCCACAAACCGGAGTCCACCAGCCAGCGCCGAGAGGTTCGCGCGAGAGACGCTTGTCATCAAAACCACTCGTCATTTACTTACCAGCCACCCAACTACCCGCCACGTCACCCGCCGAATCATGGTCGCCGAAGTGCCACCGAATTCACCTAAAGGAGCTCAAACATATGCGCTACAAACCCACGCGCCACCTGCACACCACGCTTCTCGCCACCCTGCTGCTGGGGTTGGCCGCGTGTAGTCAGGACGCCGTTACCGAAACCCCGGTAGCGGTGGACACCCCCCCCGAACCCACACTGGCGAGCCTGGAGATCGCCACCCCCCGACCCCTCGAGCTCATCTTTTCAGCCGTCCAGGCTACGACGAGTCCCTCCCAACCCGTTACCTTGCACAACACCGGCAACGCGCCTTTGGTCGTCTCGGCGCTGTCTCTGAGTGGAACCGATCAAGACGCTTTCAGGTTCGGGGCTCCCCCCC
>JAABUN010000629.1_pt1 | contig 88104 bp, 73 predicted proteins | sample 5559311 | NCBI WGS metagenome assembly JAABUN01 (sample SAMN10711877, study PRJNA513370) | rock metagenome | isolation source: Antarctica rocks | place: Antarctica: Victoria Land, Siegfried Peak sud
CGGTAGCTGTACAGCATAATTACGTTGAACTGTGACTATCTTGCATTTCCTGAGGCTGTAAGGGGTATCAGGAAGTTCTTTGAGCGAGGCTTGTTCTTGTCTTTCAAAGAGATCACGCCGGCTTTCACAGGAGCCTTTATAGGGCTTTACATTCAGTGTGTTTAGTAGCCGGCGGATATGATTATTTAAAGCTTCCAGGCTGGTCGGCACTTCATTATGTAATGGGCCATAAATATTTGTATAGACGATGTTTACGGCCCGCTCTACCATCGCCTTATCTTTCGGTGCGCGCGAACGCGTAGCGCTGAAGGTAGTGTTATAATGAGCTGCGAGTTGAAGGCACAGCTGCGTAAACACAGGCTCATGTTTGTCGGCACGGGTTACCGCTGTTTTTAAATTATCGCACAGGATTGTCTTGGTCACCCCTCCGATATACTTTACCATCTCATTGATACAATGTGCAAAGTCTTGAGTTTTCTGTGAAAGGACGGCTATCGCAAAAATAAGTCCGCTATGCGGCAGTATTGCTACGAAGATCTGGCAACCAATCAACTCTCCGGTTGACTTATCCACGTAGGATAATTGCTTACCTGCAAAATCAATCTGGGTAAATTCTCCCGGTGAATATTCCCAGTGAAAGGCCGGATCAGTATCCTTCAGATATTTTTTAAAAAGGTAGCAGTACTGGCTATACTTATAACCTTCAGGGCATTGGGTTATATATTCTACCCATAGAAGTTGCCTGGTTACACCGGTCTTATGCAAACTGTCCTTCTTATCATCGAAGTGCTTTATCAAAGCTTCAAAGCGACACTGTAAAACCGCAGACGAGTCATTGTTGTAGATAATAGCAGCCAGTTCCTTATCAGGTAAAGGGGTACTAACGTCTACCTGTAATGTATGATCAATGGCTTCAATCTTACGAACGTACTTTCTGACTGTTTTCCTGCTTATACCGGTGCGCCGGACAATCTCCTTAATGGAGACACCATCTGCACTTAATTGCTGTATTTGTTTTGCTTGGGTCATGTCAATAGCTTTTTGAGTCATTATACCTGTTTTAGCAGGCAAAAATGAACACAAAAGCATTCACAATCTGATTCTCTGAAGAGGGGTTACCATGCGCCGGAATGGCATGGGGCCAGAAATGCTAAGTCGGGATTTGGTGGGATAAATGTAGAGGAGATGGCGCAGATAAGATAGTAAATAAGAACTCCTTTGGCACTATTAAACAGGTGGGGTTACCATGCCCGCAATAAGGGGGTACCATAAAACGGAATGGGGTGTCTCGTCCTGAAATAGCTTGACACTAAAAAAAGCAAAAATCAGGATGGAACAAAAAAAAGTGGCCAGGAAAAAGAAAGAAGCAAAAAGTCGTGACCCATACAAACGACGTGACGAATGTGAAATGATCAAGATCGTTCGGGAGATCCAATCGGGTATGATTGGGATCAGGGCTGCATGTCGTAAATATGGATTATGCAGAAAAACCTTAAGGCTTTGGATTACCCGTTTATCTGTTCGTAACTTCGGTAATGAATTATCTGATCAACTTCTTTTCAGCATGACGGAAGATCAAAAATCTAAAGCAATAGAAAAGAAAGTAAAAGAGCTTACAAAGGCTCTTGAGCTAGCCAGGTTAAAGATTGACAGCCTGGAAACGATGATAAAGGTTACCGAGGAGTATCTTCATATTAAGATAAGAAAAAAAGCTGGTACCAAACAGTCAAAAGAATGAGGCAAAGTCATCCTAAGGAAGGACTGGCAAGGCTTTGCACACTGTTTGGTGTTACAAGACAAGCGTTTTATGAAACGCAATTCCACGAAAATAAGACAAGCATAGCGCATATGATTGTGCTAACCCTCGTTAGCCATTTGCGGGATGATATTCCTATGCTTGGGACTAGGAAGCTTTTGTTCATGCTCACACCTGAACTGGAAAAGCATGGCATTAAACTGGGCCGCGATCAGCTGTTTGATCTGTTAGGATTCCATGGTTTACTAATGCGCAGGCGCAAACGAATGGTTAAAACTACCGACTCCCATCACTGGCTTAAAAAATATCCCAATCTTATCAAAGATGTTATATTATCAGCAGCCGATCAGCTTTGGGTCAGCGATATAACATACATCAGAACACTTGCAGGCTTTAGTTACCTCAGTTTGATAACAGATGCTTATTCCAGGAAGATAATGGGGCATGCTCTATATGAGACCCTGGAAGCTGCAGGTCCTACAGAAGCGCTCCTGATGGCCATAAAAGAGAGGCACCAGATTTCCCCGTTTATTCTTATCCATCACTCAGATCGGGGCGTACAATATTGTTCCTCTGAATATGTGGAAATCCTTACAAAAGAAAAGATAGCTATAAGCATGACACAGAGTGGCAGCCCATATGAGAATGCCTTGGCAGAACGTGTTAATGGAACTATTAAAAATGATTTCTTTCCAAAGAGAGTGTATCAAAATCACAAAGAAGCCAGCAAAGCGATCTCCACAATAATAGCCGTTTATAATCAAAAGCGGCCACATGCCAGTGTGGATTACCTTACTCCTGATGAAGCGCATTTGAAGGAAGGCAACCTACAAAAAAGATGGAAACAGTATTATAAACCTAAAAAGCAAATGGAGGTCAAAGAATAACTTTTCAAAATACAATGTAACTACAATGAGTAAACGCCAGATAAAAGATAATTTCAAAGAGCTTATATATGCTAAGATGTCCGGAAATATTCCTAACAGGTTGCTCCTCAGCAGCGCCTGGTTCCGCTTCTTTCCGGCACAACAAATATAGAGTGAATAATCTGGATTTAAAAAATTATAAACTCAATATAAGTCAATGTGGATAAGTATTTTAGAGGAATATCAAGTTCAATTTTTAAAGAAAAAAAGAACCAAAAAAAGAAAGAAGAAAAGGAATGGGCTAAGGCCTATTAATCTAATTGATTAGGTTTTATGAGGCATGGCATCAACGCATATATAACTACGTTAGTAATAGCATTATTGTTGATCCTGATGAATGATTAAAACATTATTAGCATTGATATAAAAATAATTGCTTAATTTCCTTCTCTCAACCACTGTAAAGTTATTTTAGTATTACCAAAAAGCAGTGTAAAGTAAAATCAGGATTATCATTAAAAACTGTAAGGTTTTTTCAGGACGAGACACTTTAGTAATTACGGCGAGCTCTATGCGAAACTAAAATTGCGCACCCAGGAAGTTCGTGTTAAATTAGAGGTCATCGAAAAACTTTAATTTATGTGTTACGATATTTCTTTCTCACCACCATTGAAACGATCACGGATTACCTGCCAGAAATAGAAATTGATCCGCAGATAGGTTTCGATTTTAACTCAGCCATTCATGTACTGGCTCAGTCGTACCGGAAATACCCGGTTATTATTCAGGAAGATGGAAAGTATAAATTAAAGGAATTTGAATGGGGTGTGATTGCAGACTACATGAATACTCCCGAGAAAATAAAAACCGGCCGTCAATGGATGTGCAATGCACAGAGTGAAAAGATACTCGGAGATAAAAAATCATACTGGCACAGAATCCGGAGTAAGCGTTGTCTTATACCGGTTACTGGGACCTTTGAACACCGGGAAGTAAAAGGCATCAAGAATAAAATTCCTTACCTGGTTAAGGTGAAGGACCGTGACCTGTTTTGTATTCCGGGCCTTTACCATTACTCGCCGATTCCGGACGTAGAAACAGGTGAAGTAAGGGGTACATTCACGTTGCTTACCAGGGGTGCCAATTCGATCATGAAGCAAATTCATAACAGTAGCACTAATGCCGGCCGCATGCCTTTGTTTTTACCTACCCAGGAAATGGAACTAAGGTGGCTAAACCATGATCTTTCCGATGAGGAAATAGCTGAGCTGGTAGATTATAAAATACCGTCATCAGAGCTTGAGTACTGGCCGGTATATACCATCAGGAGCTCAAAACCGCGCCCGGATGAAAAGAGCAAGATTGATCCGTGGGAATGGAAAGGATTACCGGTATTGCAAAATGAAGGTGAATTACCGGATCAATAATTTGAATATTCTTGTGATGCAAATGAAAGCGATTATACTCTTAAATATTATTATGGTATCAATTGTAAACATCATTAGGTACTTATGAATTTCCAAGGAGGAAGTGAGCAAGTCCCTCATAACACTATGGACATCATCCCAATATATTACCATATTACCATAATGCTAAAGGATAAATCCGTTCATACAGGAATACGTAAAAATGAAGCCGGAGATATCGATTTTTGCTATTAACTATTCAAAAGTCGTGCTGAAGAAAGTTACGGGCGAGAGAAGATTATTTATTTTCAATGTGTGCAGCTTAGCATGTACAGCGATGAATTAAGAAGGCATTTACAGGGTAGTCAGCTCAAAGTTATTAAGAAACGATAGATAAGCAAACCAAATTAGAAAGGATTAAATCATAAGACAATGTATCAGTTATTTATTACTCACACTCCACATGGAGTCTGCTACCTATTAACTAAAGACCAAACTGGTAATATAATCTACATTCTTAAAATACCACCTACCGCGTTTTTTGATTTGAGGGAGAAACAAATTCCGGAGGTTCCATTTGGTGGTAATTAATTGAGCCACATAAGTTATTACGATGTTGTAGAGGCACACCATCAATCAGTAGCCGTTTTATTTGCCTTTTACTATTTTTCATTCATGAGGCCAAAGTTGTCTTCTTTACAAATTTTTAATATGTGTCGAAGAGGGGAAGCGTTTCTGTATATATTTTGCCATCGAAACCTCTCAGCTTGTTCATATGCCCTCCCATGAATTCTTCTACGTAAAAATTTTATTTCGAATTGCTTTGCGCAAAGGCATATTTCTTTTGCCAGGCAATCAAGTGAAAACCGTTCCCTGTTTTGAGGTGAGGTAAATTAGGCAACGCTGTATAAGATGAGGGTCATAAAAATAAAATAAGACTAAGCAAGCATTAATTAGCGCCTTCTGTTTCTAAAGAGGACGATATTTTTGAGAGTGGCGAAGCGATTACAATAATTTCTTGACAATACCAAGATTCATGATGTTTTATACGCAGCAAATTATTTCATCCAATTTTCTTTACGAGCTAGTTGTGTCCTACATCTCTTTAATAATAAAGTAAATTTATTTATCTGCCAATAACTTCTCAATATCATTCCATATTAAGTAAACTCTAGATCGTATTTTATGCGGCCTCAGTTTACCATGTTTAACCCAATCGTAAATCGTTGGCCTGGTTACCTGAAAGAGATCACAAACCTCCGCAATTTTATACAAAGGTTTATATTCTAACCCGGATGTTTAATAAGTTGTGATGGGTTTACCCTTTCCGGTCTTAATAATTTCGTCTCTAATAATTTCTCTTAAACGCTCCCAGAACTCGTCTGGTTCATAGGGAATAAGCATTGGAGTTGACAAACTCTCATTCTTCACTCTACTCATATGTTGGCTTTTAGGTAAATTCATACACAGTTGCCTGAAATATATGTCTTGTAATATTTATTTCAATGTCTAATAAGTAGATTAAACTTTTCCTGGTACGGTTATAAGATGGAGAATATTTAATATAACCATAATTATTCAACTCCTGGATGCACTTATGATAAGTTGCATTTCCAGAAATTTTGCAAAGTTGCATCACCTGCCAGCGATACACATAAACCGGATTTTTACAATCCTGATCAAACCAAAATTTTAGAAGTCCCATATACAAAGTAATATGGGTAGTATTGATTCGTGGATCGCTATCAATGGCTGTAAAAAATTCGGTTAATGGTTTTAATTGCAACATTCTTACAGCGACTGTTTTTTACTTTTTGTATTCTTTTGCTTTGCCTTATGAATATCTCCGGAATCATCATCTTGTTGACCCTGCTTTTCTTTCTTAGTTTCTTGCTTTGTTGACAGCTCGGAAGAATTAGTTTCTTTCTTTAATTGTAATTGTACTCTTTGCATATTGTTATCGTACACATTACCACAATATGAGGGATCTACAATCTGTGCGATTTCTTTGATTGGATACCATTAACAGTTTTCTTTAAGCTTGGTATCAACTTTTTCGCGGGCTCTTGTATCTTTTGATTTTTGAATTCTACCCTTTGCCACGAGCCCGAAATTTCTTCAATCTTTAATGCAAGGTCTTTTCCCATAAATTTTTTTTCAAGTAACTCGCTTGTTGATAACGGTTGTTTGTGCTTGTTATAAACATTTAAAGACCCTAAAGCGATATTTGGAGAAATGTAAAGCTGTTCTTCTTGCTTCCCGTGACCAACAAATATTACCTTCTTTATATTACCACTTTGCAGAGATTGCATAAGTGACTGTTTTAACCTCTCGTATTCAAGTCCTTTTATCGAATAACTATTTATGATCTTTTCCAGATCAAAACCGTATTTAATATCAAAAAGCCTGTTTTCTGGATTGCTATTGAGTGACTCATCTTTTAAATTAAGTTTGACCCAGGCATGCTCTTGTTTCCCGTCATTATTGATAAGATTTTTATATACCGAACGTCCTGCAAGTAAGTTGTAAGCTTCCTTAAGCGTATACCTATTCTCATCCTTGATGTGTTGAGCTTTGATTTGGTTCGTACCGAAGTTGGTATCAGTGATATAAAAAGTATGCTTAACAGTATGTACCAAACCTTCTTTTTGTAATTGCAAATCGAATTTCTTTAAAGAATAGTAGTCGGAGATTGAAGATTTCTTAAGATATAAGGTCACCTCAAGCCGGTCTCCATCATATTCCTTCTGAAACCTATGCTCAATTAAAGGAACTTTTTGTTCCATTTTTGCCTTAAGTTCTGCAGTTAAGGCTTCTCCAAATCCACTTTTCTTTAATTGATTTTCATTAAAGCTTAAGACCTTTGAATCCATGGGTAGTGTTAATTATTTTGACAAAAGAGGTATGAAGATGGCAATGGGGTGATCGTGATAAACTCACTTCTAATTCATACTTATCTAATTGATACTTGAATTGCTTAGCCCTGTGATCGGTTAGTTATGTTCTTTTATATAGCTCCAGGTATATTGATACTTCATGCATATCAAGATCAAATACTGCTATTTAAAATAGTGAATACTTTAGCAATAGAGAATTGTTTTATATGATGTAAAGTCTTCCGCCATTTAGATTGTTAGTCCTAAACAAGTATTAATTTTTAAGAATTAAAATGTAATTCATATAACCTTGTATTCTAATTACGCCGTCACTATTTCATCACTAAGTGTCGCTGCCGCGGGCTTGCGTTATTAAAGTAGATGATTTTTAATTGCATCAGTTTAAAGAGTATGACTGCAAAAATCATCTACTTTAATAACGCGTTGACCTCGCGTATGCATTTTAAAAAATCAGACTTTTGATATCTTCATCTTTTATCCTTTGCATCCTTATCAAACGCCACTAAATTAAACATCACGCGCATTCTGGATCGCACCCCATTACCGTAAAACCTTTCAATCTCTGAACTGTTGCAGCAACTAGTGCCATGAGTTAATAGACCTTTAGCTACAAACAATTCATATCTGTTTAGCAATATTTCTCCCAACACATTGCATTCGTTTCCGTAGTATTTAGGATTGATTTCTGTTCCAAAGCCAACAAAACAATATTTTCTAAACGGATCATGCAATGCACCATAAGTATACTGATGAATAATTTCATAACCATCCCGAATAAATGCGAAACTGATGTCTCTGCAAGATCGAACACTATAACGGTTGTGTTGCGGCTGAAAAAAGCGAAGCAGTTTCATAAGGCTGCTTTTTCCGCAACCATCAGGGCCAATGAGTAACAGTCCCTTCTTTAGCGATAACCCATGTTTAAGAGCATTTTCTTGATCACCAATAGCGTAAACCAGTAATTTATAAATCACATCGTGATCTTCTCTAAAAATTACAAAGTGTTCACCAAACAGTTCCTTACCCTTGTTTTCAAGAAATTCCAAACATTTATGAAAATCGTACAACGGTTTGCCATTGACTAAGCTGCAACAGAAACTAAAGGGGTTCTGAATAGTTTTTGCCTGAACCAGGGTGGTGTCTGAAAGCGGCAGTTTCTGATCCGGTTGATCTTTCATTTTTACTTGTATTTTGAGCAGTTAACATCCAGCTGTGAGCGGCAGCGCGCCAATTTTCTATTGGAGATTTCCCTGCTATCTTCCAACCGGTAGCTGAATTGTATAGAAAAAATTTGACCGCGTGGCTTTCGTCGTATCCGGACTCAAGAAAGAACTGGATAACCTGGGTCTTGCTTTCCGGAATTTTTTCGAATAAAGCTTCCGATGGCGCCGTAAAAAAATTTTCTGCTGCGGTATTAGCTGCCGAGTTCAAATTGGTTGAGTTGGCGGGAAGATTTTTGTCATGTTCGAATGAGCAATTATTTTTTTCATGTGCAATTTCATTTTTTTCTCTCTTCTTATTTTTTAAGTTTTCCGCTGGCTGGCGAAAAGAAAGTTTATTATGTTTATTATGTTTATACATGTTTAAAGGGCTTGCAGACCCTGTACTGTCGTCAGTTTCAGAGGCTGACCTGTACACTGCCTGTCCATCACCTGTCCACTGCTTGTCCAGAACCAGTCCACTGCCAGGACAGTTTTTGGACTGGTCAGACTCTTTAACCCCATTAAAGTCAAAAAGGTGTACCCAGCTTCCCCTAAGGGGGTGATAGGATGGGTCATAACGCAGATAGCCTAGTTGTTGTAACTCCTTCATGCACTTATGATATGTTGTTTTCGAACTCACTTTTGATAGTTCCATGAGCTCACTTCTGGATAGCGAAATCGGATTTTTAAACCGGTTAACATTCCATAGTTGAAATATGGACATATACAAACTAATATGCGTCGGATTAAGACGATGATCCTTTGCAGCCCGCTCGAAAAAACCGGTGAGATGTCGTATATAATTCACTTGATGGTATTTTTAGTTGAAGGCATGTTGTTGCTTAGTAATTTTTCAATGTCATCGTACTTATAAAATAACATACCGCCAATTTTCGCACAGCGAAGCGTGCCTTTGATACGCAGGTTTTGTAAAGTACCTGGTGAAATCCGCAAGAGCTTTCTAACCTCGGGCGATTTAAGCCATTCCTTTTGTGGTGGACTTTTTTGATGAATGATCTGTTTTAAGTCATCCAGTAACTGCATCCTGAAATGATGCAAATCTTCTTTTGTAATGATTTCAACGGGCATGAAATAATATTTTATGATTAAAATGGAGAATGAAGCGCAGGGATATGCGCCATAGTTGATTTTAAAGGATGTTGTGATGGCAGGTATCGAATATATCCATATTCGTGAAGTTGCTTTAAACACTTGATGTAAGTACTCCTGGCACTTATTTTTGCCGCTTTCATGACTTCACATCTTGTAATGGGAAAGGGACTCTTGTAGAAGTTTTCCTTGTAACATAAGTAGAGTGCAAGGTAAAGGCTGATATGTGTAGCATGTATCCTCATGTCGTGGGTAACGGAACTACAAAAAGATTCCAGCTGCTGCAGATCTTTCATTTGATAATAATTTTGCTGTTGAAAAAAAAGTAAATAAGGTAATTAATGCGAGAGACCTTTTTTCCTGGTTTTCTGTATCGCCTTAGCGTTGCTGCCAAAACTTTCATCATCTCCTGCTCGCATGCTTTGCTGATTAGATTTACTGGTTGACGACTGATTTTGTGATATTACATTTTTAGCAGGAATCGTTTCCAAAGATTGCCCCCGTGTCAATGTCTCCTTTTCTATCTTTTTCAAATTGCCGTCATAAACATTGATCGTTTTAAACTGGGGATTGGCTTCAATAAAAATCTTTTGATCTTTATTGCCATCTGTGAGTGTTACTGACTGTAGGTTGCCTTTTTGCAATGATTGTATTAAGCTTAACTTATCTTGATTATTAGATAATTCCTTTATTGGAAGCTTCGCTAATTCGCCATTGAGGTTATAACCGTAGTTTTGATGAAATTGTTTGATCTTATAATTACCGTCATTATCCATATCCTTAAAATCCTTTTGTAACCAGGCATTATACTTTTCTCCCTCCTTATTTGTTAGATCTTTGTTTACAGCTCTGCCATTCATTAGATTGTAGGCTTCTTTAAGCATAATATTATTTTCTTTGTTAATGTAGAATGTTTGCCCCATCATTTCCATTGACTGTTCCGGTTTAAAGGTTAACTGGTAGCGATTAAAATAAACCATTTCAGATGCGTCTACTTTTTTAAAATATAGAATAGAGACTAAATTGTTTTCACCAATTTTTGATTGATGCCTGATGTTAAAATAATGATCTTGTTTAAGCATCTTCTCTTTCAATTCGTTATTCAATCCTTCACCAAAACCTGTATATTTCAGTTGGTCTTTCAGATATTCATAATTTTTGTCAATCATAATCTTGCTTTAATTAATGGATTTTTAATTTTTATAAAAATTTATTGGACTTACTCAAATAAGCGTCGTCTTTACCTGTAAAGTCAGATGGTCAGTAAGTTATTCTTCAAGCCTTTTGACTCCAATTATTAAACGATTGTTAAGATTCAGATGTAAGTTTCTGGCACCATTCTTTTCGTTTATTGCTATTGTAAAATATTTTGCGAACGGAATGAAAAACTTAGGCAAGGCGACAACGAATACCTCGCTCCCTTCGGCCTTAAAATTTGAATGATTACCAGAAATTGCATAGGGCTTTATTTCAACCTCCTGAACTGCTGTTCGCTTGCTTCTGAATTGATCCCGGACATAGAATCGAAGCATGTCTACATCATAATTTATTTTAGAATGATTTTTGCATTGAAGCTGAAAATAAAGAACATCGTTTTTAATGTAAACTCCTCGTAGTTTTAAGTTCATCCGGGATCTTCGATCATGGACTCCCAGCAGAAATCTTTTTTTGCATTTCAACAATTTATTGCTCGTGGAAACAATTTCCGCGTCAGTACTCGTCCTGGACTTAAATCTGACCATTCGTTGTTCATTTCTGTTATTAGTGCTCCTTGTTGAATCGTCTGAAAACCTGAATACCAGGTCTGCTGGATTCGTTTTATAATTTAACAGGAAAGAATAAAGATTACCATCCGAAGTTATTACCGTAAGGTTTGTTTCCTGAAGATCTTCTTTTCCCGCTTTGAGTTGTAGAATGTTATCTACTCCATCAATTTGTCGGGCAAGAACATCCTGACTACCACGATCGACACTTTTAATGGCGAAGGGGAAGATCAAACTGGTTGTTTTATTTGTTGTAATAAAAATTGGTTTGGCTTCAATAGAAGTAACAGTATTTGTAATGGAATTAGTTTGAGAATTGACTTTGTTCGAGAGTAGGCTAATTACTACGACAACAAGAGCCACAATATGCTTTTTGTTCATGATTAGATTTTTTAATGATGATGTATTTTTATTGAGCTGATTCTTTAAGCAGAATTTTATATCCCGATGTGACAGATACTTTTACGAGTTTGGCTTTCCTGGTTAGTAGGGATTTTGCTACCTGTACACCCGCGCTTGCTGCTTGCACAGAAATGGATGGATCAACACTTGGGATATTAATTCCCTGTACCATTTGTTCTACTGATGATTTGGCAACATCGCGAGAGATAGCACCTGGAATAAACACACCTTCCATACCATCAAGGTCGAACACTGAAAGTTTTACTGGGAAAAGAGAATTCTGGTAGCGTATGTTTTGAATAGTGATCTTTAGCCTTTCATCATTTATTGAGGCAGTTCCATATACATACGTACCTAGTGGAATCAATTCTCCGCCAATAAAGACATCATTACTAAGCATCATTTTTACTGTTGACCCTGTAACAAATGAAGCTGTCTCCGGGATAACGGCCTCAATGCTATTTTGTCTTACATTATCGTTTGTTTTATCAGCAAGAGAAAAAAAGCCATTAACGTTACCCTGGATAATAGTATCTCTACCACGACCCTTTCCTATCCGTTCAAAGACAGATACATCACTTTCCTTCTGGTTAAGTGTTACTGGAAAAACCTTCGTTTGATGTTCCGCTGATGATTGTTTTATTTTATCAACTACTCTCTCAGGATGCTGAATATCCATAATCTTGTCTAACATGCCGTTTAGCTGTTCAACCTCCGGATCTTCACCATCACCACTGTTGCTCTTAGTTTGCATCATTTTTTCAAGCCGGCTTACGTCAGAACTGCTCAATCCCTGATAAGTGTTAGGAGGGGACGGGTTAGCATATTCTTTAATAACTTTTGGTTGAACTGAACCCTGATCCATTGCTTTGTTGAGTGCAGCCAACTTTCTATATACCTTTTCTTCGTTTGGATCGGGAGAGCCCATGCCTGCCATTTTACTGAATGAGCTGCTGTCTTTTTTATTGAGATTGAGTAGCTGAAAAGAATTGAAGCTATCGGGCTTAGTACGCAATTCATTATAGTTATTAGCAGGTATTGTATTAGAATATGGATCGTCTTTTACAAGCGCTGCATGCTTAATTGAATCAGAAGCAGCCTGGTCGTAAAAGCTCATTTTATCAAGGGCTCCGTCCTCTTTTAATTTCGCATCAGGTAATTGCGTATTAAGACCGTAACCGGTGGACAAGGGTGTAGCACCCACTTCTGTGCCTTTGCCACCTCCCATGACATAAAAGATCATAATAATAAAAGGCAGCGTCAAAAGTGGAACTACCATTAAGAATCTTCTGTGTCTGAGATACTTTTCTGAATGTGTTTTTTGTTTCATCTTACTTGTTCTTAATTGTTGAATGAAAAAGATTTTCAAGCTTGGAAATGCTATCCATTAGCCCCGGCCTGGCCTTTAAGATGCTATCACGTATAATTTTTCCGGAATTACTATGTGGAAGACTATCCATATACATTCGGAATTTTGCTATCCTTTGTTCGTCAGGAGTATTTAAAATGTAAACCGGTAGCTCATTTCTAATTTTATCCCTAATAAGTGACCTGGGTAATTTGATCAGATAGACTTGTGTGTCTACGGGCGAACGAATCTTTATTGAACTTGCGATAATATTTGTAAAGGTTGCCATGCAGACCAGCAAAAAAAGTATGATACTTGCATTCTTTGCCCATGGAGATAAGCGCTCGAAAGCAACTTGTAATGATTGAGCCATTCTAATTTGCTTTTCGCGGCACCAATCTAGGAATCTTCTTAGCAAAATTTTTACAGCTATATGTCGCGAAGCTGAATTGAAATGTTTCATATTTCTAAAAGTTTTAATCATAACTATCTGTTTTCAGTTTTAATGTCTTTGTTTTCTAAAGTCTCCCATCGTTCAATCAGGAAGCCATGCGAATTATTATCTGAGCGGGATACATTACGCAGGTAACCCATTGTTATCAGGCTTCGATTTACAATACTTGTTGAACGAATAATCTTTTCTGTTGCATAACACCGGAATGAGTACGGATATTTATTGATGTCAATGGAGATACTGTCTACGCTGATTTGCTGACTGATGTTTCCTGCTATAATGTTTGAATAGTAGCCATTCTCTTTAAGATTATCATAAGCCCTTTTTGCAGAAGCATCTGCGAGGTACAAAGCCCTTGAAATATTTTGCTGAATTACCTTGTCATCAGGGTCAAGCGTAAAAAAATACTGGTGAAATGATTTGATATGATCTTTAGCTTCAACTGGAATATTGTCTTTTCGATCGGCTGCAATTGCTTCCAGTGCTTTGCCATTCGCAAGGATATAAATTTTCGAACCAGCCTGAGAAGTTAACTGATAACTTTTAGACATTACGAAACAGCAAAGTATAAAACAACCAATAATTACAATGACCGTAAACATCCTTACATACTGAAATGCGGTGTCTATGTTTTTCATTTTTGTGAACATGATATGTATTTATGTAGTAAATGATTATGATTTACCGGCGAGTTTATCTTGCATATAATGACCAGCTCCACTGCGCGCAGTTCCCTCATTAAAATAGCCTGAGTTCAATCCTGAATTACTCATACTATTGCTTGTTTTTTCTTGTGCGTTGCCGAATGAATCAGCAACCATGCCTACAGTACCTGATACGGTATTACCGGCTGCACCTGAAGTACTTGTAAGAACATTACTTACCTTATATAGTAAGGCATTGCCTCCTCCTGCATGAACAATATAGTTAGCAACCGAAGGCACCGTAAAATATCCGATGATTCCAATAATCATAAATACCAAATAGGCAGTGTCTGTTGAACTGAAGAAAGTATCACCCGCTCCTTGTACCTGGGCTATGTCCAGGGTGATCATCTTTTCCTGAATCTTGCCGATAATGCTTCCAAAGATGTTTGCAACCGGCAACCATAAAAAGATATTGATATACCTTGCCAGCCAAACCGTCAGCGTATGTTGAAAACCATCGAAGACAGATATGCCAAATACTAATGGACCGAGAATGGATAGCACAACCAGGTAGAATGTTCTGATAGTATTGATACACAAAGCAGCTGCTTCATACAATATTCTTAGTATCTCTGATAGCCATTCCTTAACGGAATTACGAAAATTATAAGATGCTTTTGACATAGCAAATTTTATATCATTGCTAACCCCTTCGATTAATCCCTGATCACCTGGTTCACTTCCTGGATGCGTATATTTATACCACTTATCCTGATCACCACTCCCTGTCGCCCCTACATACATCTGCCAGACATTACTCGATTTGATAGCTTCTTCCTTTTTTTGGAGAAGAACAGTAATTGCCTGATCCGATCCTGTAACCATAGATGCAGTTGCAGTAACGGTTGGCTTCATTACCCCATTTATCATATCAAGTACTGATGGGAAAATGATTATTGCAAAGCCTATGACGAAAGGCCTGAAGAGCGGATAAAAGTCAACTGGTTCAGCGTTGGCGATATGTTTCCATATTCTTGAGGCGATATACCAGGTTGCCCCAAAGCCTGCAATGCCTCTTCCTACACCTATTAATTGACTGCATAATGGAAGCATATCAGTGTACAATTGATCGAGCACTCCGTGCAGCCCCTTAACCTGATTATCCAGACTTTGGGCTCCGGCAATCATGGGCAAAGTAAGCCCTGCTGCTACCCAAAGGATAGCTAGGAAAGATTTTTTCATAATGTTATTATATTTATTTAATGAATGCCATAGATTGATTGCATAGTTTGAATGTCTTTGCTTTCTTTTGCGCGTTGGAGCGCAAGTATGGCTGTGTTATTATTAAAATATCTTAAAAAAGAAAGTTTGTCCTGCATGTCGTAAAACAACCTGTCAATTGCCTCTAGCCGCTCTTCATCCGACATACGAAGTTTGTTTGCTGTTAAAATAGTCGTCAACTCATCTAAATTTTTGAGACTGCCTTCGAAAAGATTATCATATACTTTACCCAGGTAAGAAATTTCTTCCGCATTAAAATTATTAACCTGTTTAACTTTTTTAAGAGTAGACTTGTATTCTTTAACAAGTACCAATTGATAATTAACGATATCCCCGACTCTTTTATATTTTCTAACAACAGGACTCACTTCCAATAGTCCGTCAAGGAATGTCTTATGCAAATTGAAATTACCCTGTGACAGATCCTTAATGGTATTGTAGCCCTTTGAAACAATTTCATATCCTTTCTTGAGGTCTGTTAATATCTTTTTAAGTTCCGCCAGTTTCGATACATCGAGTAACAACTGCTGTATCTCATAAGATTGAGCGGACACATGAATGGAAGATCCACACGTGAATAAGATCATTAAAAAAATTACAATTATAGATTTCATCATTTCTTACTTGATACCATAAATAGATCTGGTTACCTCGATATCACTATTTTCTTTGTTTCTTTGGAAAATCAATAATTCTGTTTCTTTGGAAAACTTTTGTGCAAATGCCAGCTTTTCCTGCATGTCTGCGTATAACGCATCTATTTTCTTTATGCGATCATTATCCCGCATTTCAATCATGCCTGAGGTTGTGACGATAACCAGCACATCAATAATGTCTCCAGTTTGATTTATAAGATTTGAAAAAACACTCGAACAGTAATTAATTTCGCCACGAGTTAAAGCATCACTTTTTGTGACATTTTTTAGTGACTTATGATAAAGAGACAGGAGCTGCAATTGAGTTTCAATTATCTTTGCAATTTTACTATATTTCTTTACCAAAGGATTTACGTTTCTTAGTGAGCTGAAATAATCACTATGAAGATTGATGTCACCCTTTTTTATATCCCCGATAACTTTACTTCCATTTTTCACTATCTTATATCCTTTTTCTAAGTAACCTGAGTAGACTTGTAACGTAGCTATTTGTTCAATCAGGTATTTAATCTGTGTTTGTTTTTGATTAAACCATTCATTAGATGTCTGGCTCCTGGTGCCGGTACTTATTAATAAAGTAATCGCGATTACACTTAAATATTTCATTACCCTTCAGTTATGGCAGCCCGTATAATTGTTTTATTATTAATATCTCACGCAAATCCTTTGATCGTTGAATACTTAGCTGAATATTGCCGGTATTAAAAGCTTTGAGATCATTATAAGTCATTTCGATACCATCCGCCGCTTTATTAATAATATCCAGCCTTTGAGCATCTGTCATTTGGGTTGCAAAAGAATTTATAACAAAAAATAGCTGGTCAAGATTTTTAATGCTTTCATCAATAATACCTGTATAAACCTCAGTCATATAATCCAATTCTTGCCGAGAAAAATTCTTATCCTGTTTAAATAGGCCGTATGCACGTTTATATTCCTGAACTAAAGCAACCTGCATTTGGGTAGCTGCTTTAATCCTGTGGTAATCAGAAAGTATCGCCTTTACTTTCGATAGCTCATCAAAATAGTCGGCATATAACTTCCGTTGCTTTTCTGTCCAGTCAGAAATTTCATCCAGTTTAAGCTTTGACATTGTGTTCTCAATTGCCTTTTGCGCGTTTTGTAGCATTATAGTTTTATTCTGCAATCGTTGCATTTGAAGATCCAGCGCTTTGATCACTTTTACTACTGCCTTTTTGATTACCTCTGCAACGGCAAGTTGTGCATTGGCCTTTTGAGTTGTAACAAGCGTACCTCCAATGACACAAACCAAAATAACTGTATATTTAAAAATGGGTTTCACTTTTTTGTTCTTCAGTTTTTACTCTGAAATCTTTTTATACTCACTTGTTCCGACAAACAATGTCCGGCCTTCAGGATTAAATGATAATAATTTTCCTTTAACAGTCTCATGTAGCAGTTTTTCCTGCTGGTTGTAAACGGCGTTCCAAATTTCCTGTTTCCTTTCAGGTCTCAAGGTTTTTCCGTCCGCAATGCGTTGGAAGGTTAACTTATGAATAATCCGGTAATTGTTACCGGCTTTACTTAATTCTGAAATTATGAGCGTGTCACGACCCGTTGAAAATTCGTTGTTTACGATTCTCGCATACGTTCCGGGGATATAAGTTCTTACGTTACTGGTTCCGGATAAGCCGTTACAGCTCATTAGAAGAATCGTCGCAACAATTAAAAAAATAGTAGATTTTTTGTACATAAAACTTAAGGTTTACTTGATTTATAATTTGACTTCTTGTGAACGAATATCATTAGCAAGTATTTGGATGCCTTTTCTTATAGAGCCATATTTGTTGGAGTAATTATTCACCATTACTTTCTCCTTTTGTTCCGTGGTATAAGTCAGATACTCCTCCAGTGACACTTCCGTTCTATAGACTTTTGACAGCATTCCTCCAAGGCTTATAAAAACCTCTTTATATTTTTTAGATGGATCATTGGCTTTGTTGATAGACAATACCTGTGACTTTTCTTTCTCTGTAAGTCCTAGCAATTCCTGAATTTGGTCAAACTTGTTTTGATACTTGGATTGATCGAGTAAAATTTTACAGTCAGAATTATTTATAATCGCCTGCTTAACAATTGGTGAACTAATAATATCCTCTACCTCCTGCGTTACAACGATAGCTTCGCCAAAAAACTTCCTTACCGTTTTAAATAAATACTTAATATATTCCGCCATGCCTTCTTTTGCAATAGCCTTCCATGCCTCTTCTATCAAGATCATTTTTCTTATACCGTGAAGTTTTCGCATTTTGGAAATGAACACTTCCATAATGATTATTGTCACCACAGGGAACAGGATTGGATGATCCTTTATATTATCCAATTCGAATACTATGAAACGTTTGTTTAAGAGATCTAGGTTTTCCTTCGCGTTTAAGAGATAATCAAACTCACCACCTTTGTAATAAGGCCGCAAAACATAAAGGAAATTGCTTACATCAAAGTCTTTTTCTTTCACCTTATCTGTCTCAAGCACCTTTACAAAATCCTCCTGTAGAAATTCGTAGAAGGTATTAAAACATGGAAACAAGTATATGTGCTGATTTAACTTTTCAAAGTATAACTGAAGCGCACTTGATAAAGCAACATACTCCGAGCGATTAAAGGTCTCGTTGTCCTTTTTCCATAGGGCTATAAGTAGCGTCTTAATACTTTCCTTTTTTTCGGTATCAAGCACATCACCTTCTCCAATATAGAAAGGGTTGAACCTGATAGGATTTTTTTCATCATAAGTAAAGTAATAGCCATTAACCAGGTTACACAGTCCGAGGTAACTATGGCCAACATCTACCAACACCACATGTGTACCCTGTTCATAATAACTGCGAACCATATGGTTGGTAAAGAAAGATTTTCCACTCCCTGATGGTCCCAGGATAAATTTGTTACGGTTTGTAATAATTCCCTTCTTAACTGGTTCGTCACTTATATCTACCTGGATTGGTTTACCTGTCAAACGGTCGCCTAGTCTGATTCCGGTTGCACTAATTGAGGAACGATAACTTGTCTCCAAATTGAAGAAACAGGTTGCCTGTTCTGCAAACGTGTCGAATGTATCATTCATAGGAAAATCCGCTTCGTTACCAGGAATACCGGCCCAGTAAATTTGAGCGGAACCTGCAGTTTCCTGTTTCGCTACGGCATCCATCTGTGCTAACGCCGACGAAGTAAGATTTTTAAGATCTTTTAGCTCTTCTTTATTATCGGTCCACGTTAGTATATTGAAGTGTGCTTTAACCGGAAGCCGTTGCAAACTAATGGCTTCATTTAGAAAATCGTTGGTGGCATCCCTAGCTATTGTGTTATCCCTTGAATAAGCAGATAAAGACTGAAGCCTCAGACGCTTGCTTTCCAATTTTTGAATTGTTTTCTGTGCATCATTTATAAATACATACTGATTATAAAGATGATTGCAGGATAATAACTGACCTAGTGGTGATGCAAAACCAACAGAATACTTCGTCCTATCAGTTGAGTATTTATCGTAAGTTATTCTTGATCCGCAAAGAGCCGGTAGATCAGCCGAATCAGAGAGAGTATAAAGCTGGCAGAACTGATCACCAATCTGCATTCCATCTTTCAAAATAATATCCTTATTTATCACATGATTTTCTGTTTCCGGCAAATAACAATATTGCTCTATAACACCGTAACTTTTGGAATGACTTAATAGTTGCTCATTAGTTAACCGATGCAATTTTACAAAACCACTGTCCTGTAGAATGCGGGTGAACTGGCCAGCGCAGTCCATAAAATCAACAAATGCTTTTGGACGCAATAGTTCTTCCGGGACAATGGACTTTTTTAATAAGTTTGATAGAAGTGAACTAGATGCTTTTCTTCCTTTTTGTTTGATTGTAAGGAAAATATAACATTGGTGATCCAGATAAGGACGTTCATTAAAAAAGCGTTCACTACTAAAGGACAAGAAGCTGGTATCATCTTTAGAAAAATCAGGTGTATAAGTCTTCTTAACAAACCAGTCCTGTTTGTGAAATATTGAATGAGCAGGTAACATTCGCAGTGACTTAATCCATGCTTGGTGAAACGCTTCATATTCCAGGTCTGACAACGTAAAGATTTCCGGCAGTTCCACTTTGAAGGCAATAGTTAGGTCGCCCTGCTTTGAGATGATAGCATCATGCTCAACGCACATAATCGGAAATATTTTATCGAGATTCTTTTCCATCAGCTTTTTTTAAATTGATAAACGTATTTCTTGATCTAGATTTAATACAATTAGGAATATTCGCCTTTGCCAATTTCTTCATCATACCAAATTCTCCATAGCGGTTACTTAATCGGTATATCCACGCTAATGCACTTGTTCCTAAAATCGATATAAGTATTAGGCAGACGTATGAGTTTATACCAGCAATGTACAAACCTGCGAAAAGTATTAGCAGTCCGACTACTGCGGTACCCAGGTACCATATATACTGTGCCTTAAGTCCTTTAAATTCAATTGGCTTATTAATACCCTTATTTATTTTGTATACACTATTAGCCATATCTTTTAAATTATTAGAAATGCATTAATAAGCCTAAATACCAAAAAAAGATTTAATGACAGTTGTAACTACCACCAGGAAAACGCAAGAGCCAAACCATGCGGCTGCCACTTTCCCAGTATCATTATCACCCCCATTCCATTTTTGATACACTTTTACCGCACCAATTAGCCCAACTATAGCCCCGACAGCATACATAAGGTTAGTGCCCGAGGCAAAATAGCTTCGTACTTTTGCGTTGGCTTCGTTAATACCTGCGTTGCCATCTTGTGCGTAGGTAACTGAAGAAATTATTAAGGAAAAGGCCACAACTCCTAATTTTCGGATTGAATCCTGATAATGTTGTTTGTTCAAAAAAATACTCTTTTTCATACGATACTTTTTAAAAAATTTCATGAGGTAACTTTCCAGATTGATCAACCTATTCATCCAGCATCAAACTATAAAGCTCCATTATCTTACTTTTTCCATAGTGAGCTAACTTCAAGATTAGTAAGATAGATGGAGCATTCGTTTTCAACATTGGATTGATATAGCTCTCAATAGAGGATACGAACGATGAATATTTGAGATTCGAAAATTGCTTTAACAATAGTTGGAGTGAAACAAGTAATTCTTCTTTAATAAGATTTCTCTCAGCAGCACTGGCAATTTGATGTCCCAACTTCTCCAGGAGCTCATTTAACATAGTATGCTCAGTTACGTCGGAACCTGGTTTAAACGTTTCATGTAGTACCGGTTCATTTATTGGCTGAAATATGGCCTGTGTTTCAACTGACAACTTTTGACCATCTGGCCGGCCACTTGTTAGCTTAAACAAAAGCGTTCTGAATTCTAATAATTCATTTTTATAATAAACTGTCACTATGATGAGGTAGTAACAAAGTAACGCTACACTTATATATGTAAAGAATTCTATCGAAGATATTGATGACATCATAATTGAAAGGTTTGCATACTTATTTATGTGTTGCTTAATTGCGAGTTATGTATCGTATCAACAACATGTCAAAAATAATAGTGCATGCAGGCAATTCGAATTAAAATATTTTAATAAATTTTAAATTCATAAATAATTTTTGTTGAACCAGGATTTAATACAATTATTAAAAAATTTTATTAGGTTTAAAAACTAAACCAATGCTTGTAATTTATCCAAAAAATCCGGTTCACTCTGGCATTGAGACAAGATTAGGAAAACGGTTGACAACGAGCTATTAAACAGGAGGATAACCGATAACACAACAGATCGTATAAGCGAGCGTGGTATCTGAAGTCATCATTGTTCGGCATGAATAACAAATATTCAGAACGCAAAGTACCTTTCTGTCTTAACCCGTTCAATGGCATTGAGCTCATCAATACTGTTACTTTTTTTAGCTACCTGGTTGAGATTTTCTTAAAGATGACTTAATGAAGCAGTAAGATGTAAAACTTCTTTTGGAAGCACCTTTGAACGGCTATCAATTTTTCCGGCAACTCCTATTGGACGAAATTTTTTTGAATTGATCAGACTGTAAGTTATGCTTTATGTTTGATGGTTTTATATTCCATCAAAGAACAAACAACCGTTATCTGCTGGTCACGTTTTACAGCCTACCTTGGCCTGCCTCCTTTCGGGTTAAACTTCCTTTCTACGTGTTTGATCTCTACACCATTTTTTGTTGGTAAGTGATGAGTTATGATTTAAAAATTTTTCCATCGAATGCGAAGCATGAAGCGCAGCGTTTTAGCCCTGCCAAAATATAGGTGGCTATTAAAAATCAGAGTCGCCTTTTTAAGCGTTGAGTTTGTTCCTCCTTGAAAGGTTTATTCGTTAACAGATCATTATAATCTTTGAACCCTTTATAGATATGACTGCAATCATTGTATTTTACATTTTGCTCCAACGCCTTTTGCGTGTGATGTTTACCCGCCTTGTCACGATCTAAGAAAAGCTTCACTGCTTCATGCCGCCCCATTAACGATCTTGACATTTCCAAAAAACTTAAAGAGTTTAAGATCAAAAAACTGGGCTGACTTTCCGTTAGATCGATTGCAGGCTTCAAGTTTAATTGCTCATCGGTTTTGTAAGAAAGAAAATTGAAGAAGCCTTCAAAAACTATCAAGTCTTTATAGAATTCATTTGGACAAATCAGCGTTGTAAATTTTGGACTGCTACTTCCTTTGAAGAAAGCATTCCGGAGCTCATAACCACCGCTATCATTTTTAAAACCTATGGCTGTGTGCGATCGATTATACAATTCAAATACTACTTCCTGGCAATATTTTTTTGTTATCTCCAGGTCAATAGAACGACTCTTTATATAGCTTATTAATCCCGGTGATTTAAGGGAATAGGCATCAACAATTTTGATTTTGCTTTGATCGTCCCTTTCAGCTCGTGGTTTCAATTCATTGCATTGAATTGAAAGTGCTGGCTGACTGATAGTAGTTTCAGTAGATCTAAGTTTGTAAAGAAATTCTTTAACGCTGCATTTGAAATACTCGATTCCGAAATCAATGATCGTTCCACCTTTGCCAAGTCCGAAATCATACCAGCAGTTGATCCTTTTATTTATCTTAAAAGAAGGTGTTTTTTCATCCCGCAATGGTGATGTATACCAGTAATCATGGTTCCTTATATTCTTGGGTTGATAACCTAACTTTTCCAGGTACTGTACCAGGTCGATTTGTTTGGCATCCTGAATTGAAAAATTGTGGTTGTTCATGAACGGATTTTTAAAAAGTGCAAAAGTGCAAATAATAAGAAATCAAATAAGTAACTTACTAAGCTTACTTGCTTACTTATTCAAAGCGGGTGAAAAGAGAAAGGATGATCACCGAAATCTTGTTGATGACCTGAAGCTTTTCTTGTTCACCGATAAGTCCTAAAGTGTACCTTGCATGGTGGGCGTTTTTATGATGAGGCGATGAGAATTCACTGTAACTCTTTATTTATTAATTATTCAAATACTCATCATCAGCTCATCATGGCTCATAATTGGTAATGACACATGATGAGCGTGAAAGGCAGGCTTGTACTGCTTTTCTTGCCAATTATTATCCGGTCTCATCATAGTTTTGAGTTATCCAATCCCGACTTATTGTGTATTAGCGTCCCGTATAATAGGCCGGTACAAGTTCATTGGCCGTATTATAAATATAGGTCAGGTAATTCAAACTGTTGTTTACCGGTTTTAATTTCCATTCCTGCTAAAGTACTATTGCTTTATGCTGCCTGGAAGGTCAAGGCACCGTTTTCCTTAGCAATTCAAGAATATCCTTATTCACAAAATGCACTTCTTATGAACCGGTGGTCTCAAAGATTTCCTTGAAAAGCAAAAGCATTTCTGTTTCTATCTTGTTCCGGTTGTTCCTAATCACCCGCACCAATGCTTATATATGAAGCTGCTTTTCAGAGAACCACATCCTGGTTAATCCGGTTGCATAACTAAATAATCAGAACATTAGTATGATTCTCTACTGATAAATTAATTGATAATTTTATTATCTCAACTACTTCTTACCCCGAATATTGCTGAGCATCACCTCAGTAATACCAAGATAAGAAGCGATATACTTAGATGGCACTCTTTGTATAAGCTCCGGATAATTATCAATAATAAACTGATAACGCTTTGGCGCCTTCTGCATCCTCAAAGAAGTTAACCGCTCTTCACTCAACTTATAATATTTTTCAGTCAACACTCGTCCTACGAAATTGGCTTCAGGAAAAGTATGATACATAACTTGTAGTTCTTCATATGTCATCGAGTACATAACGGTATCTTCCAAAGCCTGGATGTTTTCGATTCCAGGCTTTTGATCGAAAAAACTTGCCACCGACACAAATACATCACCTTCTTTCATGAACCAGATCGATACATCAGTGTCTTCCTTCATATAAAAACACCGGACCAGCCCTTTTTCAATAAAAGAAATATGCCTGCCTACTCTACCAGCCTTTAATATAAAGTCTTTTTTTCCGATCCTTCTTTCTTTTAAAGTGCTTCGTATATAATTTTTCAATTCATTAGAGACAGGACAAATAGCCTGCAAATATGTAATGAAAGCCTCCATTAAAACAATGATTTAAATTTATAATTGTCAGAGGCTTGAGGGTTAAATGCTGATCAAAAATAAGCGCGATGTGAATACATAAAATTAAAATAATTTAATTTTTTTAAGTTGTACACAATTTGACTTAACATCATTTTGTGAAGCTTGAAAGGAAATACCTCCTAAAAATCTAACAAATCTTTTAAAGAAACTTTGAGCTCTTCCGCTATTTGTGAAAGATAATAAACGGATGGATTAATACGACCTTTTTCCAGCCGGTTTAAGCTTTGTCGATCCTTATCGCATCTTAGAGCCAACTCTGTTTGGCTAAGGCCAGCGGCTTCCCTTAACCGGGCAACATTCTTACCCAGTTGTTGTAGGAAGTCTTCTTTCATGATTGCCTTTCATTGAGCCGCACAAGGTTTGCTTTTTATAAAAATTTATTGTAAACCGATACGTTTACAAGTAATTTTTTTATCTTTACTTCATCATTTGTTGCCTATCCTAAGACTATTTCTAGATCAATATTTTTAAAAAAAACAGGTTATGAGAATAATTAAGAGTCTATGTATTGAAGACAGGGCATCCTTATTACACAATTTGCATCCCGAGGAAATTCCAAGACTGGTTTCGTTTTCAATAGAGGCAGCAGAACGTATTTTATCCGATGCTAAGGAATCCAGATCTAAATCTGAAAATCTCTTACACTCAACACGATTCTGGTATAATCTTGTTACAAGTACGAAAGAGTTACTGGAAAATTCATGGAGCTTATTGGTAACAGATAGTCGTGAGTTTGCGAGGCAATTATTTGAAGGCAAGAATTATTTGTTTGTATTTTATTGCTTGCATCATTATATAATAGAAGGAAAATGCAAAAATAAAAACTTCATAAAAGCAACCGAAGTACTTTTTTTCTACAGCTAAGACTCATCACTTATTTAAATCACGAATATAAATATCAATGTATGAGATACTATATCAGTTATCCGGAAAATCTGGTGTTATTTGAAACTTATTTTAAGGCGATTAAATTATTTGCAAAAGTTATTGGGAAAATTGCATTGCAGGCGCCTTTGTTGATTACCGGTTATTTGATGGCCAATTACATTTTAAACAAGACTAGCAATTTGTTGGTACATCTGGGATTCACCATATGCATTGCATACCTATGTTATCTGGCCATTTACTTTGTAAAAGGCATTATTATTAGTTTACGATCCAATAGAAATTATTTCTGGGTACCAATACTATTAATAATGGTGTTCTTTGTTTGTATGTTACCTGTTCTTATCTTGTTACAAACAGATTTTAAATTCATAAACGCCTTAACAACAAATAATCTTTTACAACCAGTTATTGTTTTTATTTATTTTATTTACGCATATAGCAGGTATTCCTTTCTAAAAAATGTAGCACCGCGGTCTGTGTATATCTTCTATCAAGCAGGCATTTCAATCACAAACAGATTACTTCATTTTAGAATTCCAGGATCAGTGACAAGAATAATCTTCGGCAAGTAATAAAAGCAAAAAGCAGCGTTATGCTGCTTTTGATTATAGGGATTATATCCGGTTAACGAATAATGGTTTCGGGATCTGGTGGAAGTATACCCTCAGACAAAAAGTACTCTATGCCAATTTCACCAGTAAAAGATTTAAATGCCCATACTCCTGAATCAAATAATAATGTCGATGACATAATACGGCTGACAGAAAGTTTGCCCGCAATCTTTGGCACAAATAATAAATATCCCAGGATCTGATCCGGCTTGCGATCGTCGAAATAGACAAAAGTATTTTTCTTTTGATACGCCGATAGCTTTTGATATATACACTTATCGGTAAACAAGCGAATGGGCATCGCATTTAGATGTGATACAAGTTTAATCTTATCTCTTTCATTGAAGAATTGATAAAAATGCTGGTACTGTTCACGTAAATTCTGATACTGCTTTTGGTTTAGCTCAGTGGGCCCAAACTTTGTTGAGTTAACAGAATCCAGTATTCCATTTACAAACAAATAGTCCAGTGATACCTTCTTCAACGTTGAAGAATCCGACGTACTTGTTTTACTTGCGATTGAATTGGCAAGGTACTGTTTGAAACTAATAAATAGCTGCTTATATTCGTTTTCTTGCGGTGTATACTGAGAGGTCTTTTGTGAATGGCAGTTGATTGAAAAAAAAATTGCAAGGCCAATTAATAGAAATTGAGAAATCTTCATAAACTGAATTTAGATATTAATTGTCATGCTAACAGCCACCTTTTCTGGCGGGAGCTGTTAGGTCATTTTGATTACTTACTGACCTCACCACTTTTCTGCTTCCATTTTCACTGCTGAATTTATTCAACTCTAATTCCCTAATGTCTTCACCAATATCTGCAGGATTATTTCCAATAAAAAAGGCGTTTCTGCCAATTGTAGATGGTAATGTTACATTGATAGCATTAAATGAAGTCATTACCGAATTAGTACAATTAAAGCCATCTAAAAAATAGGTTCTGTCTTGTTGACCGTACACTGCGTTACGAAAGGTACTGAACTCTGCAGCTGAGAGTGCAATACTTAAGGATACTGAATAAGGAGTTTCGGAATCATCCCCAAAAACAGATTTATCAACTCCACTTCCTGGCTTAGCACTATTCATTGGATAGAAACCAATATTACGAACCATGGTGCTTCCATCAGGAAACTGTTCTTTCAATGTAATAAAGGTATGTCCTGCCATATGTTCTGCTGCAAGATTTGTCAATTCCCTGGTGGTAGGGTTTGGTTCATTTACATTCACTGATACTGAATAGGTATTCTGACTGCTAATTGTAAAGCATCTTAATTCCTGAACAATATTTTTAACCGGGTGATCCGGCGAAATGTAGGTTGGCGCAACTGACACTTGATTAACACTGTCTTTAATTGCGGCTTCTGTTCCACTGCCTACCTGGTAATTTGTGTAATATATATTTTCATAGCTTGAGTACTGGTTGAATAGCCAATACATACTGGCATAATCCGGTGCTGGAGCTGGATTATGCCCAATAACAAAAACTTCATCCAACGTTTTAGCAGAAATGGTGTCATTCGTACGATTTAGTTGTTTAGGCTGTTGCAGTATTTTAACCCTCTCAGACGGATCTTTAACTTGAACTGCCCTATTATTTTTGACGGTGACAATTTTTAATAAATTGTTTTGAAAATTTTTTAGGATTATCTCACCGCTATAGCTTTTAGATTGAGACACAATCAAGCCGGAAAGATCCACTTTATTACCTTCAAAAGTATTTGCGGTTTTCCGAAGTAACACGAATTTCTGATCATTGCTACCTTTTTCAGCGATGCGTATTGCAATAGGCTGTTTGGCATTTTTTAAGATTCTAATTGAGGCAGGATCAAGGGCGATATAATCTTCATTAGTTAAAGTGTGTTGTAAAAAGGTCAACGCTGAATCGGAAAGATATCGGTCCGATAAATAATCATTTCTGAAAGTTCTTTCTTTGGAACATTGTGACAACAATATACAGCTAAATATAGCCAATAGGCGGTAAGTAAATTTCATTTTTATTTATAAAATTGCTGCAGGTTGCATATAAAAGTTTTGACAATAGTCAAATCTTTTATCAGAAAAATTACTTATAGCAGACCTGTAAAACAGTAATTGCACTGACAGCATGTAACCATCAGATATGACTATATATAAACGGAAACTAAAATGATGTGTTCTTGAGCTTTTTAGAGCTGATTCTGCTTAATGTTTCCATCGATAATCCTAAATATGACGCAATATCTTTCCTTGATACACGCTGGAATAATTCTGGTTGAGTTTCCATCAAAATTGCCAATCGCTCTTCTGCCTTTTGTTTGCGGAGGACATACTGTCTTTGTTCGCTTAGGACATAATATTTTTCGGTAATTATCCGCCCTATAATATTAAATTCCATAAATTCTTTGTAAAGAGATTGAAGATGATTATAACTTAAAAGATAAACAGTACTATCTTCTATGGCTTCTATAAACTCGTAACTCTCTGTTCTTGTAAAAAAACTGTTAACGGCTACTATGAAATCATTTTCTTTCATAAACCAGGAATTAATTTCAACGCCGTCTTTGATGTAAAACGATTTCATCAATCCCTGCTCTATAAAATAAATATAGTTGGCTGTTTGACCTTCCCTTAGCAGGTGCGATTTCTTTTTAAATTCCTTTACCTGTAAACATTCACAAAGCCGGTCTTTCAACAAATCAGACATTGGAGCAATGCTCTTAATTGTATTCATTAAGGTATCGTACATGAAATAAAATTAATACACAAGACTTTAAAAACTTACAAAAAAATGTTAACAAGTAGCAGTATGAAAATAAAATGAAGGATGAGGACAAAATGTAATGATATTCCTTAAGACCTGGAATTAGGCTGACATAGAACTACGGCATAAACACAAGGCAAACTCGTAACCCCTTCTTTTTTATGTTCCTCCTTGCGCAAATTCAGTCAAAGACCTGGTGGTACACTATAACTAATTTTTAAAACAATAAAATTTAAAATTATAGAATCCATCCTCACTCCTTCAGCATTGAACCATGTATCAGAAATTGATCTGGTATACAAATCAAAAGTAAAGGCTTCAACCTGGCCAAAAATTAAATGAAGTTTACGAGATCATTATTTCGCTGTTGAAAAATTGATTGATTCCAAATAACGCAAGTTTTCCAAATAGAAATGTACTACGCCACTTGTTTTGCTTGTTTAATATTCAGTCATGTTATTAAATCGATCTTAGTGACAACTACTTTTGTTAATTAATGATTTGGTGATATTTATCTAAATAATGATAAGTAGGCACTATGGGCATGCTTCAATTAATGCTGAATCAATAACCCCAATATTAATTCTCCAGGACTTTTAATCATGACACTTTTTCCGTATTGACAATTTAATTTTAACCCATGGCAAATAAGACAGTATTTAAAACCAGGAAACATTTTACAAATTGGTTAGTGAAAAAAATCAGTGATCGTGTTTGGCAAATTGGAATTAAAATTTCATTGTTGACTATTTATGATTGAGTGCTCTTTCAACTAACCATATTAAATACAAAAGATTTTTAAAAGAACATGTCATTTTTTAAAGACTACCGGAAAATTGTAAGCTGCCTGTTCCTGCATCTGGCAAGATGTACAATTGTCTGACAATTGAGAAAACCTACCCCCTATGCCTCCAAAGTCGGCGGGGGAAAAAAGAAAAACACAACAACAATTAACTGTAAAATAAGGCAAGACATGAAGCAGGAAATCACCTCCAAATATGTTCGCAGGATAACAGTAAGATTTAAGCCGGAAGAGTTCGAAAGGTTACAAAGGCATTATAAATCCACCACCTGTCGAAAGCTAAGTCAGTATTCAAGGAAGATCTTATTAAACAAACCGGTTGTTGTTAATTATAGAAATCAGTCAGTAGATGAAATTTTGGCAGAGATGATTCAGTTAAAAGTGGAGCTCAGCGCACTGGGAAACAACTTCAACCAGGCAGTAAAGAAGCTCCATACCCTTGATCAAATACCAGAATTCAGAGCCTGGGTATTACTCAATGAAGCAAGTAAACAATCCTTTTTAAAGAAGGTGGAAGAAATAAAAATAAAGATGAATCAACTTTATGAAACATGGTCGCAAAAATAACAATGCCACAAAGCATGCTGAGAGCACTCAACTATAATGAAAAAAAGGTGAGCAAAGGACAAGCAGAATTTATATATGCAGGTAACTTTTTAAAAGATGCAGGGCAATTGAATTTCCATGACAAACTAACTCACTTTAAGAAATTAATGGCCTTAAACGAAAGATCTAAGACCAATACGCTTCATATTTCCCTAAACTTTGACCCTTCTGAAAAATTGAGTAAGGAAACCCTGGTGCAGATCGCATCCAGCTATATGGAAAAGATTGGCTTTGGAAAACAGCCGTTTCTGGTTTACGAACATCATGATGCAGGCCACCCTCATGTACATTTGGTGACTACCAATATTAAAGCGGACGGGAGTCGAATACCTATCCATAATATCGGAAGGAATCAATCCTCAAAAGCCAGGGTTGAGATTGAACAGGAATTTGGACTGGTCAAGGCAATGGGAAGAAATCAGCACCAACAACATAAACTCCAACCAGTCAATACCCAGAAAGTTTTATATGGTAAATCGGAAACCAAACAAAGTATTGTGAATGTACTGGATGCAGTCCTTAATACCTATAAATACACATCGCTAAACCAATTAAATGCTGTTTTGCAATTGTACAATGTTAAAGTTGAACAAGGGGATAAAGACGGTCGCATCTTTAAAAACAAGGGTTTAATTTATCGTATACTCGATGAAAAAGGCAACGTCGTTGGGATACCGGTTAAAGCAAGCTCCATATACATGAAGCCAACATTAAATTACCTGGAAAAGAAATTTATAGAAAATAAACAAAAAAGGCAGCCTCATGAGAAGCGGTTGAAAACAGTGATCGACTGGACACTCGCAAAGCATCCGGGAGGATTAAACGATTTCATTCTTTTCCTTAAAAAGGAAAAAGTAAATACTATCGTTCGAAGAAATGACCATGGCTATGTGTACGGTCTTACATTTATTGACCATCAAACCAAATCGGTTTTTAACGGGAGTGACCTGGGCAAATCATACAGCGCCAAAATAGTTCTAGAACGGTGCGGGCAACAACAGAAGCAGTTACCAGTACTAAGTCATCGGAAGGAGCAAAAAGAATTCGGGGGTAAAAGAGAACTACTTCCTAATGAAAATACACTGGCTCCATACCACATTACACCTGCCATCTTTATAAATATGGTTGAAGCGATCGTAAAACCGGAAGAACAACAGGGACAGGTTGTTTCTCCGCAACGTCGTAAAAAAAGAAAAAAGAGAAAAGGATTATCAACTCATTAAATCGCTAAACAATGAACACCGGAGAAAATGAACAGGGTCTCAGAAAGATTATTGACCTGACTCGAATCGTAAGCATATCAATTTTGACTTTACATTTCTATTATTATTGCTACGGTGCATTTAAGCAGTGGCAAATTACTTCCACCATTACTGACCGAATGCTAGGTAACATCTCGCACACCGGCTTATTTAACAATTTTCATATTTCAAAACTGATTGCCCTTGGGTTCCTGCTTATCTCATTAATCGGGGCAAAAGGTAGGAAGGATGAAAAGCTTCTTTATAAAAATGCATTTACTTATATTATTACCGGCCTGGTTCTTTACTTTGTCAGTGCTTTTATATTGTTAAATCCTGCAGTTGGCCAATTCCAGGCGACGGCATATATAGGTGTAACTGCGCTGGGTTACATCTTAATATTAACAGGCGGCACCCTACTATCAAGGATCATTAAACAATCATTCGAACATGATATCTTCAATACCTTAAATGAAACATTCCCACAGGAAGAAAGGTTATTGGAAAATGAATATTCTATCAACCTGCCAGCGAGGTATTACCTGAAGAATAAACTCAGAAAAAGTTGGATTAATATCATTAATCCGTTCCGGGGATTACTGGTGATGGGTTCCCCTGGCAGTGGAAAATCGTATTTTATTATCCAGCATATCATAAAGCAGCATCTTCAAAAAGGGTTTTCCATGTTTGTTTACGATTTCAAATTTGATGATCTTAGTAAAATAACATACAACCATTTCCTAAAATATCGCAATACTTATAAAGTGCTGCCGGAATTTTATGTAATTAATTTCGATGATCTCAATCGATCTCATCGCTCTAACCCGCTTGATCCTTCCACACTATTTGACTTAACCGATGCCAACGAATCATCACGAACCATCATGCTCGGACTCAACCGGGAATGGATAAAAAAGCAGGGTGACTTTTTTGTTGAATCTCCTATAAATTTTGTGACGGCACTTATCTGGTTTTTGTATAGTTATAAGGGTGGCCAGTTTTGTACTTTACCTCATGTTATTGAACTTGCACAGGTGGAATACAGTAAACTGTTTTCCGTACTCCGGACGGAACCGCAGATTGAGGTACTGATTAATCCTTTTGTAACTGCTTATCTTAATGATGCCATGGAGCAGCTGGAAGGTCAGATAGCGAGTGCGAAGATCAGTTTGGCAAGACTTTCTTCTCCCAACATATATTATATACTTTCTGGTAATGATTTCACGCTTGATATAAATAACCCTGAGAAACCTAAAATCGTCTGCATGGGGAGCAATCCACAAAAGACACAAACTTATGGTGCAGTTCTATCCCTTTACATTTCAGCGCTTACCAGGCTGATTAATAAAAAAGGAAAACACAAATGCAGTTTGATCTTTGATGAGTTCCCAACCATATATTTTAATGGAATTGATAGCCTGATAGCTACCGCTAGATCCAATAAAGTTGCAACAACATTGGCAATCCAGGATATCAGCCAATTGAAACTGCACTATGGCAAAGAACAAGCAGACGTCATTATCAATATTACTGGTAATGTTGTCGCCGGACAGGTAACAGGCGAATCAGCGAAACAGCTTTCCGAACGGTTTGGTAAGATTATGCAGGATAGACAATCACTTTCTATTAATAGTAATGACACTTCAGTTACAAAATCGAAACAGTTGGACTCGGCTATACCTCCATCTGCCATTGCCTCACTATCGTCGGGTGAATTTGTAGGAATAGTTGCAGATGATCCTGACAATAAGATTGAGCTAAAATCCTTTAATTGCGAGGTTATTAATAATCATGAGGGATTAAAAAATGAGCAATCTAATTTTAAATCACTGCCAGAAGTTTCAGAAATAACCAGTCAAATGATCAGAGGCAATTATCTAAATATTAAAAAAGACATTAGTGACCTTGTGGAAATGGAACTTGAGAGAATTTTGAATACACCGGAAATGGAAGGGTTGATAGTAAAAAAGCAGTAGACCGCTAGTTTTTTGAAAAATCACATTCTGTAACGCAATTTTTGAATCTGTCATTCAGCAAACCATTCATCTTTTTCATCCTTCTCATTATAAAATCCATACCTCTCCGCTGAGGATGGACACAGTAATCAATAGCTCCCAGGGCCTTTAAGCCGACTTTGGTAGGGGCCATCTCGGGAAATGACCTTTATTAAGCCTTTCTCCCCTGCGGGGTCAAATTCCAGAGAGAAAAGCACTGTAAATGTTGGAAAGGTTTGTATGAGTGACTGCCAAATAGCCCAAATATTTTTCGATCAATACACAGCTTTCATTACCTATTTAAGTACTACCTGAGTTATGTGAAAGATGCCTAGAAGCTAAAGATTTTAACTTAGTGAAACTAAATAATATCAAAAAAGCCTCAAAAGTAGTACTGTACTACATTTCAGGCTTTTTATCTGTGTTGTGAGGTGGGATCAAACCCTCCAATACAAGAATTTTCAGTCCTTTACTAACTATCAGCAATAATTATTAGAATTAATCTTATCCATTGTTCAGCTTTTTTGCCAAAGCTTCCATATCTTCTCCCACCTTTTTATTCAAAATTTTTGCATAGTGCTGAGTAGTCTTTAAATTTTTATGTCCCATCATTTTGCTAACTGATTCAATTGGCACATTGTTATTAAGTGTTACCGTTGTGCCAAATGTATGCCTGGCAGTATGATAAGTAAGCTCTTTTTCAACTCCACACACTTCGGCAATTTCTTTTAAATATTCATTCATTTTTTGGTTAGTCAAAATTGGAAGTACTTTATCTTGTTTAATACATTTTGGATGATCTTTATATTTATCTAATAAAGTAATCGCAATAGGCAACAAAGGAACTGGCGAAGGTGTTTCCGTTTTTTGTCTTTGAATAAATAACCATTTCTTACTATCAATACCGACTCTGATTTCGGAACGCTTCAATTTATTTACGTCAGCATAAGCAAGGCCAGTATAACAACTAAACAAGAAAATATCACGAACAATAGACAATCGCTCAGTAAAAAATTTTTTGTCGGTGAGCGCTTGCAGTTCTTGATCTACTAGAAAGTCCTTTTGAACATCTCTCCTGGTCATCTTATAACCTAAGAACGGGTCTTTTAAGATCCACCGGTGTTTAATGCATAAAAGAATAACTTTTTTCAAATCCCCTAAATACTTCATTGCAGTATTATGAGCACAAATCTGTGATTTCAAATAAAACTCAAAATCACTTATAAACGAGAAATCAATCCTTTCAATGCTCATATCATTTGTTTGATATTTTTGTTTAAGAAAGGTTTTAAGATGTCTTAAAGTAGTTTGAAAGTGAGTTAATGTTCCTTGAGCATACTCTTCCTTCTTAATTAATTTTTCCATGTTATTGTTATGATCCTGAAAAGTTTCTAATAATAATCTACAGGGTACAGCATCTCTACCCTGCAAGATGTTTTTTATTTTTGCCACAGTTGGAATTTGACTACTAGCTAGTATTTCTCTATGTGCTTCATACACCTTTACTTGCATCATTTCTAAGTAAGCATTTAGCGCCTTTGCATCTTCTTTTGTTCCTGTAGGACGTCCAATTTTAGAATTCCATCTTGCAGGATCAAACTCTCTATTAGTTGATAATTCTATTCTATCTGAATCGATTGTAATACGCATGTACACATGCATGTTGCCTTTGGAGTATTTTGATGGCTTCCTTAATCTAAATAATAGACTGAATCTTTTAGTTAACATAAATTAATTTTATAGGTTATAAAATTAGATTTACAAGCGCTTTAAAACAAGATGTCCATTTAATGAACCAGTTTGTAATCAATATTTAGCTCACTAAAAGGGAGTGATTTTCAAAGTGTAAAAACTCCCGATTTTGCCTCATTAGTTTTGAGTGCTTTTCGGTCGTTTTTACATCCTACTAAAACTAAAAAAGCCCGTAAATCAACGATTTACAAGCTTTTAAGCATTTTTGATATCCAAACAAGCGGTGAGGGAGGGATTCGAACCCTCGGTACAGTTTAACCCGTACGACGGTTTAGCAAACCGTTCCTTTCGGCCACTCAGGCACCTCACCTAATCAAAAAATTCAATACCTTCTTAATCTGAAGGGACGCAAAAGTAAATATTATTGTAATACACTCAAAAATAGTTTAAACTAACATGAATGTCTGATAATTAAAACTTTGTTTTTTACCTCCTCTAAAAATTCCCATAATTATTAATCCCTTTTATTACCTTTGCCCACTTTAAAATCATGCCGTAACATGATGACAAGCCTGGTGCCGTAAGATCAGGTTTGCACGGAACTTCTCAAATCTCCAACCGTTGCCGGTTTGTTTCATGTTGCCCGAAATTAAATATATTGACCCATGTGATAGCAGCCTATTACCGGATAAACCATTTTTCTTTTATATAAAATATAGTCATCTATTTTGGCTGGGCTTACCCATCTTAATATTTGACAAATACACATTTATGAAACTTTCTCAGTTCAAATTTGATTTGCCTCTTAATCTTATCGCCCAAAATCCAGCCAAAAAAAGAGAAGACAGCCGTATGATGGTGATAAACCGCGCGACCGGCCAGATGGATAACAAACACTTTCGTGACATCCTTGATTATTTTGATGATAAAGACGTTTTTGTTGTGAATAATACCAAGGTTTTTCCAGCACGCATGTACGGAAGAAAGGAAAAAACAGGCGCCAAGATCGAAGTATTTCTTTTACGTGAACTGAATAAACCCAATCGCTTGTGGGATGTTATTGTTGACCCGGCCAGGAAAATTCGCGTTGGCAATAAATTATACTTTGGCGACAGCGATGAGCTGGTTGCAGAAGTAATTGATAATACTACCAGCCGTGGCCGTACCATCCGTTTTTTATGGGATGGTACTGACGATGAATTTCGCCAGATGCTGGAACTTTTAGGAGAAACCCCTCTACCAAAATATATTAAAAGAAAACCCGACGAAGAAGACAAAGAACGCTTCCAGACCGTTTATGCAAAGCATGAAGGAGCTGTAGCTGCCCCTACTGCAGGCCTGCATTTTAGTCGTGAACTAATAAAACGCCTCGAAATAAAGGGTATCCGCTTTGCAGAAGTTACACTGCATACAGGACTTGGCACCTTTCGTCCTATTGAAGTAGAAGACCTTAGCAAACATAAAATGGATGCTGAGTACTACCGTATCGAAGAGCATGATTGCAAAATTGTAAACAAGGCTAAACTTGATGGCAAAAGGATTTGCTCTATTGGCACCACCACCATGAGAGCAATTGAATCTTCTTTTACTGCTGAAAAATTGTTGAAACCTTCTGAAGGCTGGACTAACCATTTTATTCATCCGCCTTATAAATTTAACATTGCCGATTCATTGGTTACCAATTTCCATTTACCAAAAACCAGCTTATTGATCATGACCTGCGCTTTCGCAGGCTATGACCTTGCAATGGAAGTTTATAAGAAAGCTATTAAGGATAAATACCGTTTTTTTAGCTACGGAGATGCTATGCTGATTATATAGCAGGTATGAGGTATGAGGTATGAGGTATGAGGTATGAGGTATGAGGTATGAGGTATGAGGTATGAGGTATGAAAGATTAACGTTAATTCAAAGAAGATTGTTGTAGTGACAAATGATATTATTAAAACATCTTCCTTACAGATTACAGATAATAAATGATGATATAATCTCTTCACAAAATGAGTAAACTCAATACCTCATACCCCATACCTCATACCTTAATTAGCTTTCATGAAAAAACTACTATTCCTACTATCCTTTCAAATTATTACTCTTGTGATATATTCCCAGGAAGTTCTTCCTCTTTACCGGGAAAACATACCCAATTCCAAACCTGCAAAAGACCAGGAAGTAACTACTACCCGAGATGCTAAACATATCAGCATCAGTAAAATCTCAATACCTACCTTAACAGTATTCCTCGCTTCACCTCAAACTGCAAATGGTACAGCAATTATTATTTGTCCGGGTGGTGGCTATGTAAATAATGCTGCAGGACATGAAGGTATTGAAGTTGCCAAAACGTTTAATGAAATGGGCATTTCTGCTTTTGTACTTAAGTACCGCATCCCAAACGATACTACCATGATCAATAAAGAGATTGGTCCTTTGCAGGATGCCCAGCGTGCTATCCAGATTGTTCGTCAGCGTGCAAAGGAATGGCACATAAATCCGGAACGAGTAGGTATACTGGGCTTTTCAGCCGGAGGACATCTCGCCTCTACGGCAGGTACACATTTTTCAAAAGCTGTAATTGATAATAAGGACAATATAAATTTAAGACCTGACTTCCTGATCCTGCTTTATCCAGTGATCAGCTTTACTGATAGCTTAGCGCATATTGGTTCCCGTAATCAACTTATCGGTAAAAATCCTGCTGCAGAGAAAATTAACGAATACTCCAATGAACTTCAGGTAACTACTCAAACCCCACCTTCTTTTCTTGTTCATGCCGGTGATGATAAAACAGTGAAAGTGCAGAATAGCATCGATTTCTACCTCGCACTTCAAAAAAATAAAGTACCAGCCGAGATGCATATCTATCCTAAAGGTGGACATGGCTTCGGAATGGATAATGCTACTACTACTGATAAATGGATGGAAAGATTGAAGAACTGGCTGGATATGAATGGATGGTTGAAGAAGTAGGTATGAGGTATGAGCTGTTAGGTATGAGGTAAGAACATTTATAAATAATGTGATGCCAATAAGTACTGCAAAGTTTAGAGTATGTATTTGTATTTCCTCATACCCCATACCTCACAGCTCATACCTAATACAAGATCACTCCAGTCCAAACAACCCCTTATTCAATAATTGCAAAGTTTGAATCTTATACTCGGAAGAAATTAATAAAGATATATTATGCCGGCTTCCGCCATAACTCACCATGCGAACCGGTATGGGAGTTAACGCTTCAAATAATTTGTTAAGAACGTTCTGAGTTTGCAATATCTCATTTCCAACTATTGAAACAATAGTTTGATTGTCATCAACTTCAACAGTACCAAAAGATTCAAGTTCTTTAATTACAGCTTTTAAGTGAGTGGCATTATCAATAGTTAATGAAACAGCTACTTCAGATGTAGTGATCATGTCGATGGGCGTCCGGTATTTTTCAAAAACTTCAAATATCTTTCTCATAAAACCATAAGCTAATAACATGCGGCTGCTTTTAATCTTAATGGCAATAATTTCATCTTTGGCAGCGATAGCTTTTACTCCAACACTTCCTGCTTCTCTTACTATTAGAGTACCTTTTGCTTCGGGATCCATGGTATTTAATAACTTTACCGGGATGTTATACAACTGTGCAGGCCATATAGAAGCAGGGTGTAGTATTTTAGCACCGAAATAAGCAAGCTCTGCCGCTTCTTCAAAACTCAGCTGATCGATAGCAATAGTTTTCTTAACAACTCTTGGATCATTATTATGCATACCATTGATATCGGTCCATATCTCACAAACACTTGCATTGATTGCTGCCGCAATTAAAGAAGCGCTGTAATCACTACCGCCACGCTTAAGGTTATCTACTTCTCCCCTTGCATTGCGACTGATATATCCTTGGGTAATAAATAACTTTTTATCGGCATGCTGTTGCAATAACTGGCTCAGCTTAACTTTTATGCTGCCTATCTGTGGCTCATCATAAGCATCAATGGTCATAAAATCAAGGGCTGGTAACAGCACATGGTCTATTCCAATCTCATGCAGGTATACACTGAAAAGCTTGGTGCTGAGTAATTCTCCCTGCGCCAGAATATCTTTATTTAATGCCTCATTAAAAGATATCTTCAAAATTATATTAAGGAATTCAAAGTGCTCATTCACCAGGTGCCTGGCTTTTTGTAAAGAATTTTCGTTTGAAAGTAAGCTGTTTAAAAAAGAATCATAATGACCGGCCAGCTTTTCAATTTGTTGCCTGGCAATTTCACGTTCGCCTTTACTCATAGATTCGCCGATCGCTACAAGCGCATTGGTAGTACCGCTTAATGCACTTAACACTACTATCTTAGGCTCATCGTCGCTGGTGATTAGTTGTGATACCTGGTGCATTCTCTCCGGCTTTCCTACTGAAGTACCGCCAAACTTCATAACTTTCATAACTGCTAAAAATTTAAGAGGTGCAAAGATAATGAGGCAGATGAAAGTTCAAGGTTTAAAGTTTATACCAGTTTTTTTACCGCGGTTATAAAGAACTATAAATTGATCTGAAACTTCTCTCCCAACATTTCAAGATCCTTAACTACAGCATCCAACAGGGGAATGCCGTTTTGAAGGCGTTTGGCTGCTATTTCTCTTTCAGGATCGCCGGGAATAATCACCTTATCTTGGCCTTCAATAGTTGTTGCGCCTCTGAACCTGCGTATCCACTGGTCCATATGTTTTTTAAAATCAATGGCAGGCCGGAACGCATCTATACGCATAGCTCCAAAAAAGTGTCCGATCCCCTTTCCGGGAAGGTTATCCGCAACTGGTAAAAAACTAACGAATGGCGGTACCCATGGCCCATAGTTAGCGCCGCTCAGCACTGCAGAAAATATATCTACTACGGCTCCCAGCGCATAACCTTTATGACTTCCATGTTCGAAATCGCCCCCTAGTGGTAACAAAGCCCCGCCACGTTTCAGTTCATGAGGATCGTTTGAGCTCTTCCCGAATTTATCCTGTATCCAGCCTGAAGGTGCTGCAAGATTTTTTCGCTGAAGGATTTCCAATTTGCCATTAGCTGCAGTAGTTGTAGCCATGTCAGCTACGAAGGGAGGTTCATCTCCTGCAGGTACAGCCACGCAAATAGGGTTTGTACCCAACAAACGCTCAATAGAAAAAGTCGGCGCCACTAGCGGACTGGCATTGGTCATAACGATACCAATCATATCGTGTTCCAAAGCCATCATAGCATGATATCCGGCAATTCCAAAATGGTTCGAATGCTGAACGCTTACCCAACCCGTTCCAACATTATTTGCTTTATCAATAGCCACCTGCATTGAAAAAGGTGCTACAACCAGCCCTAACCCACCATCTCCATCTACTACTGCAGTGGAAGGTGTTTCATATATAACTTTTACATCCGGACTTGTATTAATCCGTTGAGCTTCCCACAAACGAATGTAACCGCTTAATCTTGCCACACCATGTGAATCAATCCCTCTGAGATCTGCTGACAGCAACGCTTTCGAAGCCGTTGTTGCATCTGTGTTGCTACAATCTATTTTAATAAATACCTCCTGAACAAAACTGAGAAGCTTGTTATACTGGAATACCTGGCTCAATGATTAATTATTAATGGTTAATGATTAACGGATAGACGTTGAATTTTAGAGTTTATGCTAAACATTATTATAAATTCTATTGTATCAGCCACTATCCGTTAACAATTAATCATTAATAATTAACCATTACATCATTTTCATTCCAACCGGGTCCCAATTAATTGCTTTCCTGGAGAAATAACTATCGTTGCAAGCCAGGCACGGGCCTGCAGCACGAAAACCAAAAACAGCATCTTCCACTACTTTCTTACCGCTGCGCACTGCTTCAATAAAATTTATATGATGATCGAGGTGCTCGTTGTAACCGGCAGGTGCTTTATAAGAAATATCAGGGATCTTCGCTGCTTTCCTTTCGTCAGCTGTATACTTCTTATCGTATTGCTCTTTATATTCTTTTTGAGTAGCTTCCGGAAAAGTATTGTAAGTGTCCCATCCCCCATACCCTGGCGCCTTGGGAAGTTTCTCCCGGCTAATCACAAAACCATTTCCATTCATATCTATCACACCTTCTGAACCAATTAATTTTGTAACCCCCTTATCTCCCAATCCGCTGGCAAAGTTTACACGTAACATTACCTGGAAGGCGGGATGTTCTTTAGTTTCAGGATATTCCATAACACCTACCATAACATCAGGCACGTCCCGGCCATCTTTCCAAAATGTGAGAGCGCCAGTGGTAAATATTCTTACAGGTCCATATGAACTTGTTATAAAATGGATACCACTAATCAGGTGAACGAACAGGTCACCTGGGACGCCGGTTCCATAATCCCTATAATTACGCCACCTGAAAAAACGATTTGGGTCCCAGGATTTTTTAGGAGCATTGCCTTGGTAATTTTCCCAGTCTACAGTTTTTGGTGAAGCGTCTGGCGGAATGGAATATTGCCAGGCTCCTAATGCACTGTGCCTGTCGAAACTGGCTTCAATACAATTTAATTGACCGATCACTCCTGCTTCATATTGCTTTTTAGCTTCGAGAAAAGCAATGCTGCTTACTCGCTGGCTTCCTACCTGAAACACCGCCTTGGTTTCTTTTTGTGTATTTACCACTGCTAATCCTTCTGATAGCTTATGCACCATTGGCTTTTCACAATAAACTGCTTTGCCTTTCTTCATGGCTTCAATGGAAATTCTATCGTGCCAATGATCTGAAGTTGCAATTATTACTGCATCTATATCTTTCCTGTCAAGGATCTCTTTGTAATTTCTTGTAGTGAATATATCCTTTCCATACAATTCTTTAACCCTTTGAAGATGACCATCATATAAATCACAAGCCGCTATCAGTTGCACACCAGGAACTTTCACTGAAGTCTGCACATCATTAAATCCCATAATGCCCATTCCTATGCACGCTACATTTACCTTGTCATTAGAGCTGATCTTGTTTTCATAATGAATGATCCTGTTTTCAACGGCTTCTTCAGCAGTGAGCTTTTGCAATGAGCCTGCTGAAAGCAATAGTGTGGTGCCGGTTAACTGTTGTAAAAATTTTCTGCGTGAAGAAGAATGATCCTTAGGCATAAACTGGTGTTTAATATTTAACATCATTAGTAATTACAAACAAAATTTAGAACAAGATAAGAATAAAGCACCAACGGGTGCAAAAGTTTATGTCAGGGATACGAGAAGCTACCAACTGTCAGCTATCAATTGATACGTGACTGCCAATAAAAATTTATAACAAATCTGGTGCTAATCCAAAGATAAAATAATGCATTTACTATCAGCCTTTGGCTATCAGGTATCAGCTATCTGCCAAACCCTTGCTGGGCACTCTCTTTCCTGATAGCTCAAGGCTGATAGTAATTTTACAGTCAATCTATACTTAATACGAAACTGGTGTTAAGCTAAGTGTAAATTGACGTATTCGTTATCAGCCGTTAGCTATCAGGAGGAAACTTAATACACATTGATCTGCTGATAGCTGACAACTGATAGCAGAACGCATCACTTTAGAATGAACTTAACACCAGACGTACAAGCCTAACAAAGCAATGATTCTTGTGTAAAGCAACAGTCACCCAACCTAATTCAAATTAATATTGAAACTAAAAAGCAAAGGATGCCTTATTAATTAGAATGGCAGATCATCAGTTCCTTCGCTTATTTCGCTAGGCAGATTTACCGGACGATTCTGCGTATAATTTCCAGGTGCTGTATTGTCGGAGCCGCTACTACTTTCAGGCTTGTTAGCACTACCAAGCAATTGAATACTACCAACCCGCAGCGCCAGGGATGTGCCGGTAGTTCCATCATTTTTTGTATAAGTTCTAAGTTCAGGGCTTCCTTCAACATAAACCTGTTGTCCCTTTTTAAGGTATGGTGCAATGCCGGTTCTTTCAGACCAATAAGCACATTCTACCCAGGTGGTTCTTTCTTTTTGTACACCCTGGGCATCTTTAAATTTTTCTGTATGAGCAATTGAAAAATTCATTACAGTCTTTCCACTCACTGTATTAGTAATACAATCTTTACCCAGGTTGCCTATAGCTTGTAGCCTTAACATAAAATTTAGTTTTAATTTGAACTAGCAAAATAAAACATTTATCAAACGGGAACGGGGTGGTTTAACGGTATTTTAATAACAACTTAGGAACAGTCAGACAATCAGTTTAAGGTTTAATGTTCAAGGTTTAATGTTCTTCAGCAAACAGTATTAAACACATCGCCTGTACTATGAAATTCTAGTTACATAGTCAGATAGGTTATCATCTCAGAATTGGATTTTGAAAACTTTAAACTATCTATCTTTGCCATTCGAAATTCAAAACAAATGAGCCGTAAAGGAAAAGTTTTAGTGGCAATGAGTGGTGGCATAGATAGTACAGTTGTAGCCCTCATGCTGCATAATGAAGGGTATGAAGTAATTGGAATTACTATGAAAACCTGGGACTATGCTACCAGTGGAAGCAGCAAAAAAGAAACAGGCTGTTGCAACCTTGATAGCTTTAATGATGCACGAATGGCCGCTGTAGACAATGGATTTCCGCATTTTATTCTGGATATCAGGGAGGAATTCGGCGATTTTGTAATTGAGAATTTTGTAGATGAATACCTTGCCGGCCGCACACCTAATCCCTGCGTTATGTGCAACACGCATATAAAATGGCGTGCCCTTATAAAAAGAGCTGATGCACTGGATTGCGAATTTATAGCTACAGGCCACTATACAAACATCCGCCAGCATGATAACGGCAGGTATGTAATAAGCCGTGGCGTAGATGAAACTAAAGATCAAAGTTATGTTTTGTGGGGATTGCAACAGGATCTCCTCCGGCGTACCCTTCTGCCTCTTGGAAATTACCGTAAAACTGAAATACGTCAGATGGCCCTTGATTTCGGCTACCCCGAACTGGCAAAAAAAGCAGAAAGCTATGAAATATGTTTTGTGCCTGACAACGACTATCGGGGCTTTCTAAAAAATAAGGTTGAGGGGTTGGAAGAAAAAGTATCCGGTGGTAATTTTTTAGACAAAAATGGCAAGGTGCTTGGCCAGCATAAAGGTTATCCTTTTTATACAATCGGGCAGCGTAAGGGTCTGGATATCGCGTTTGGAAAACCTGTATATGTTACAGCCATTCATCCTGAAGATAATGCTGTGGTGCTAGGTGATGAAGAAGACCTGGATCAAAACGACATGATCGTTGGAAAGGTCAATATGATCAAATACGATACCATTACACCCGGGATGGAGGCATATACCAAAATCCGTTATAAGAGCCCGGGAAGTTTATCAAATTTATACCCGGAAAATGGCTCAGTCCGCGTTCGCTTTTACGATAATGTAAAAAGTATCGCACCCGGACAAAGCGCCGTTTTTTATGAAGGCGATGATGTAATTGGTGGAGGTTTAATCCAGATGGGAAGAAGAAATTTTAAATAGTTTGAGTCTAAGTTCAAAGGTTTGAAGTCAGTGAGTTCGATTTGAGAGCTGAGCTGACGGCTGATAGCAATCCGTGCAATATCTGATACATAATTTCGTTACTGCTATACTTTGCTGAAAGCTTATTAAACTTAACTATCGGTTTTATAAACTGGCTTTTATGATCAGAAGTATCTACAAACTTTTATTATCGGCTGGTTTAATGATAGCTTTAACCAGATGCAGTAAGCAAACTGATTCATTAAGCACTGCAACTATCAACGATTATTATCCTTTAGTAATAGGAAATTATTCCATATACCAACTAGACTCTACAGTTTACGTAAGTTACGGGCAGTCCAAGGAAATCCATAGTCACATTATTAAGGATATTGTTGATGCAAAATTGACTGATAATCTTGGAAGGCCTTCTTTTAGAATTAGACGATTATTCCGTAGTACAGTTGATACTACGCAGTGGCTCGATCATGCTACCTATCTTGTAACGGCTCTTGAAAAATCTTTAGAAGTAATAGAGAATAACCTTCGCATAACTAAATTGCAATTACCTATCAAGGATTACTTTTCGTGGAACGGCAACCGTTATCTCCCTGATGATATCTTCCCTGAATATGGATTCAATAGTACGGCACATTCTAATTTAGGAAGTTGGGAATACAATTATGAAAATGTTAATACCAGTGCAACGATAAATGGACAGGTGTTTGATAGTACTATAACTGTAACCAGCTCTATTGCTGACTCAACAGGATTTCCACCAAACAGCCCTAAAGCTCCGGCTTTTAAAACAGTCTGGGAAGAGAAATATGCGAAAGGTGTAGGACTGATCTCAAAAAAGATCAACCTGGAAGAGTTCCAACCCACTACCTCCACATATCCTAATGGATATTACTCGGGCTTTGCATTAAAGCAAACCCTGATCAGGCATAACTAATATATGTGAATCGTAAATTCCTTATGAATTGCTATCAATAGTCAGCTATCAGCAGTCAGTAAATCAATGTACTATATATTTCCTCCTGATAGCTGATAACTTACCGCTGATAGCCAGCGTGTAAAATCATGGTAAACACAACACTATTTCTTTCATGAAAAGAGCATTCTTTTTAATTGCCTGTCTTACCCTTATCAGCATTTTTACTAAGGCTCAATATTCGCGTTACATTATTTCTTTTAAAAACAAAAAAGGAACGCCATTCAGTCTTGCTAATCCTTCGCAATTCTTATCGGCAAAATCTTTAGCGCGAAGGTCACGCCAAAATATAACCATTGATTCAACCGATCTGCCGGTAACACCTGATTACATTGACAGTATACGTGCAATAGCAAATGTGCGTATATTAAACAAATCGAACTGGTTGAACCAGGTTTGTATAAGTACAACTGATCCAGATGCATTAACCAGGATAAATTCTTTTAGTTTCGTTAAAACTGCTGCCCCAGTGGCTTTAAGATTGATTGCCCCACCCGATTATAATCCAAAAATAGAAAAAGAGCAGCCATCTGCTGCCAAGACTATTCATGAGAATTCAGTTACTGTCAATGCCCTTGATTATGGAAATACATTCAACCAGATCCATCTTCATAATGGTGAATATTTGCATAACCAGGGATTTACCGGTGAAGGAATTACTATAGCTATTTTAGATGCAGGATTCTTTGGATATAAAACCAATCCTATGTTCGACAGTGTTCGTTTACAAAGCAGGGTTTTGGGCGAATGGGATTTTGTAGCCGGAGAACAAAGTGTTGATGAGGATAACACTCATGGCATGTATTGTTTTTCCATTATGGCTGCCAATCGGCCAGGCTCTATGGTAGGCGGATCGCCAAAGGCAAAATTTTACCTGTACCGTACCGAAGATGTAAGCTCTGAATATCCGGTAGAAGAACAGAATTGGGCAGCCGGCGCAGAACTGGCAGATAGCCTGGGGGTTGATATGATCTCTTCCTCTTTGGGTTATTCTGATTTTGATGACCATTCTTTTGATCATGGCTATGCGCAGAGAGACGGTAATACCTCTATCATAACAAGAGCGGCTGATCTTGCTGCACAAAAAGGAATTATTGTAATGAACAGTGCAGGCAATTCGGGTGCCAGTAGTGATGATCAGAAATTTGTTGTTTGTCCGGCTGATGGTGACAGTGTAATGGCAGTTGGGGCTATAGATGCTAACGGATCAATAGCGGCGTTTTCAAGCTGGGGCCCTAACGGTGCTGGTAAACGCAAGCCCGATATTGTTTCTTTAGGAATTGCTACAACTATAGCAGGTATTAACGGAAACCCCTCCAACGGAAATGGAACTTCTTTTGCAAACCCTAATATAGCCGGACTGATCGCATGTTTCTGGCAGGCGTTTCCTGAATTTAATAATATGACTATTATAGATGCTGTACAAAGAAGTTCCAGCAAATACAATAATCCGGATAATCGTTTTGGGTACGGCATCCCGGATTTTAAAAAAGCATTTGCCATACTGGTTGCAAAAAATTTTAAAGGCACTCTTAGTAATGAAAAATGTGTTACTACTTTCACATGGAGCGGCAAGGATGATAATCTGATGAGGTATGACATTGAAAGGAAAGCAGGTACAGATACCGGTTATACCAGGATTGCCAGCATTAAAGGCAATTCCGCTGCTTTCGCTATGAACAGCTATTCCTTTAGGGACAGCCTCAAATTTTTATCTCCATTAAATGTAAGATACCGGTTAAAACAAATTCTGCCAGGCGACAGCGCCCTGGTATTAATTGATTCGACCATTGCCATTACCAGTCCTTGTGTAATCAGTAATGCAATTATTATCAGTCCTAATCCGGTAAAAAACAATATCAATCTTACAATAAATTCAGTAGGGGCTATTCAGAAGATGAGTATTGGATTATATAACATGCTGGGACAAAGATTGTATTATTATGAAGGGTCTGTATTATCCGGTGTGTTTTCTCATATCATACCTGCAGCCGGCTTAGCTAGTGGAGTTTATTTTATAACTGTCAGGAATAACCGTAAAATAATATTCTCATCAAAAATAGTGAAGTAAGGTTTTAAAACTTATGTTTTTTTGAAAACTGCTACAAACATAGAGTCTGCCTTTATTTCATAACCTTGCAGTAATTCTATTGCTTCAAGCTGAAGTTCAAAGTTTGTTTTAATAAACTCAACTATTACTTCATTCTCTTGGACAAAGACGGAACAGGTGATATAAATAAGCCTACCGTTATCTTTCAGTTTTGGAATTACGTGAGACACAATATTTCTCTGAAGATCACTGTAATATTTAATCTTTTTATGATCAAAGAAATACATTTGTTCAGGTGTTCTGGACCAGGTGCCGGAGCCACTACAGGGAACATCTGCAATGATATAGTCAAAGGAGCCTGGCGGTAAGGAGCTTTGAGAAACAGTGAGGTCTGAAACAAACGAATGATATTTATTAATACCCGCCTTTTGAAACCGTTGTGTAAGGTTTTGTATGATCGATGCTCTTGAATCAGAAACAGTTAGATTGATATCAGGATTGATATCATAAGCCATTATAGATTTTCCACCACTGCCAGCGCAGCAATCCCACACGGAGATCGAAGTACCTGATGTAAAATTAAAAAAATCACCAGCCCTTTGAGAATTATAATCCTGAATTACAACTTCTTTATCAATACTCAGAACCTGATCAATTTTAGTAGCGTTGGACAACACTATACAATTACCGGTAAGCCTCATAAATAAAATCCCTGCTTCATTCAATTTATTGTTTACTGAATTTTCCTGTTGCGGGCGTATGCGCAAAAACAAGTCAGGCTGACGGAGATGAGATAAATTAAAAACGTTTTTATCTATACCATCACTTAACTCATCCTGCCAGGGAAAGATAGTGTCTGGTTGCCAATACAAACCTTGATTATGGAAATACGCTTTCTTTTCCTGAAAAGACAAATGAATATTATTATTCCATTCCGGTTTGAAATTAGCAAGCAGTTCGTTAGAAGAACCATTGCATATAAAAATACCGTACAGCAGTTCATCTTCAGGTAATAAATTGCAAGCTGAATGTCCCAACCTATAGAAGCTGTAAACAAGTTGAGAAATGATTTTTCTATCCTGTGATCCCATTTGTTTATGCTGCCGGAAGAAATCTTTTAGCCAGGAAGACAGTGGGCTTCTGCCATCATATTCCTTAATTATTCTTTTACCTGTATTCAAATAAGCATACCAGCGACTCATAACACGAATGTAACTAGAGTAGTGTTAACCTTAAAATTTCGAATCAATAGCTTTCAGCCGTCAGCTATCAGCAGTCAGGAGAGAATGGCCCTGAACAGTTTGGCTGATAACTTAGAGCAATTGCTTCGTTTTATTGTTAATATAACACTTGATAAAAATTATTAGATAAACACAAAGATTATTTAAAGAATATTTTCTTGCCGGTAACCAGTATTAATTTAAACCTGCTGAAAGACTCAGTGCCTCTTATATCTATGCGTTGCAGTAAAAATTTATCCTTTACAGGAATTTTATTAACCCTGTTACCAATGCGGAATGCACACTGAATACCATTTGCCTGCATTGTACGAAACATCTGATTTCTCTTTTTTGTATCCTTTTTTGGAAAGGCACCATACGTATACGTCAGGCAGGGTTGATAAGGAATATGAAGACTTTTAAGTCGCGTCCGGCAGCTTCGGATATCTTCTTCTATCTGGGAAATAGTGAGATCATTATAACTTTTGTGATCATAACTGTGCAAGCCGAACTGAACCACTTCGTTGCTCATGTTATTAATATCATTAACATGCAAATACTCATTTTTACATGACACACTATCATCGGAAGATTCAATAAATCCTGTCACTAAAAAAATATTAGCTTTCAAGCTATACTTCTTCAATAACGGATATAAATAAGTGTAATTATTTTTATACCCGTCATCAAATGTCAGCAACACAGGCTTCGATGGTAATTGTCGGTTTTCATAGAGATGACTGAGCAGGTCACTTAAAAATATAGGGGTATATCTTTTTTTATTAAGATACCTGAATTGTCGCTCCAGTTCCTGAGTGGTAATGGTAAGATCATCAGGAAAGCCTGCATCAATTACTTTATGATACATTAGTACCGGCATGCCTTTGAATGTAATACCTGCGAATTTATATACCAGGATACAAACCACGATACATATAATCAGCACTGCAATCAGATAGGCCATCAGCTGCTTATTGGTTCAACTTCTTCTGATACAGGTTTTATATACCTTGCTGGTTTAGGTCCATCGTGAAGATATTCAGGCTCAAGGTCAATAGAAGTTAAATGAGAAATTCCAAGATCTTTCAGCTCTTTCATTTTTGCATGATATTCTCTGATCTTAATATATTTTACAAAGTGATAAAAAGCATTAAAAACAGACCAGTAAAACCCACTTATTCCGTTCAATATATTCAGCTCAACAAAATAGTACTTTAAAAAATTTAATGGAATTGCAAGAACGATCATTAGCAAAGACCTTGTTTTACCTTGCTGATAAGCCATTTCAGCTCCATAGCTTGAATATTTATTAAACTTATTAAAGTATTGTGTAATGCTCCGGTAACTGTAATGAAGAATATTATTTTTTAATTTTTTCTGTTGCCCATTTAAAACAATCTTTTCATGAACCTTACGGTCATTAAAAGTTCCTGCTTCTTTATTAAATAACCGGAGAAAATAACGCCATGCTTCTTTTCCATACCTGAATTCTTTACCCATGAAAACAAATGTCATGGGGATGAGATATCCTGCAGCCAAAGGATTTTTCATTTCTTCCTTTATCTCATCTACAAGCCCATCAGAAAGCACTTCATCAGCATCCAGGCATAATACCCACTTGTTCCTGGCAAGGGAAACAGCAAATTGTTTTTGGGCTCCATACCCGTCGAACCGGCGATAGTATATTTTGCAGCCATATTTTTTACAAACTTCTATGGTATTGTCTGTGCTTCCACTGTCTACTATAATGATCTCATCGCACCAGGTGAGTTTGGGCAAAGATCTCTGTAAATTACTTTCTTCATTACAGGTAATAATAACTGTACTTAGAGATTGCATATTGAGCGCTTAACTGTTGACAGGCTTTCTTAAGAATGGAATATAATGGAGTAACAACGAGTAAAAATGAATTTTTATTTTGATAATACCTATAGTAATAATACTATTTTTTTATTTCATTGAAATTTCTGCCTCATATAAATTAAAACTTTTAACGCATTAATCAGTGAAAGGCCGTAAAAAAATGCCAGGTTACTATAACCCCGGCATCCTATAATATTATTACCATGTTTTACAATTCCAGCAAGGCTTTCAGTGGATCTTTTCCAAAGAGTAGTAGTTCAGGGTTTTCAAGTAACTCTTTAACTCTTACCAGAAAGCTTACCGACTCACGTCCATCAATAATTCTATGGTCATAACTTACTGCCAGGTACATCATTGGTTTAACAACAACCTGTCCGTTTACTGCGATTGGTCTTTCCTGAATTTTATGCATGCCTAAAATGGCCGACTGAGGAATGTTAATAATAGGCGTACTCATAAGGGAACCAAACACGCCACCATTGGTTATAGTGAATGTTCCTCCCTGCATTTCTTCCATGCTTAATTTACTCTCCTTAGCTTTTGTAGCCAATTCCACCACTTTTTTTTCAATCTCAGCCATGCTTAAACTTTCGGCATTACGGATAACCGGCACCACCAGTCCTTTTGGGGCGGAAACAGCAATAGAGATATCACAATAATCATGGTAAATAATTTCATCTCCGTCTATATAAGCATTTACTGAAGGCCATTCCTGTAAGGCAAAACAAGCCGCTTTAGTAAAGAAGCTCATAAAGCCCAGGTTTACACCATGCTTTTTATTAAACCCTTCCTTGTTTTTTGTGCGTAATTCCATGATGCGGCTCATATCCACTTCATTGAAAGTGGTGAGCATTGCAGTGGTGTTCTTCGCTTCTACCAATCTTCTGGAAATGGTTTTGCGAAGGTTGCTCATTTTTTCCCTCTTTTCTTCACGGCTGAACATTGGTTTACCAACTGACCTGCCAGGGTTAGTTAATGCATCGAGCACATCACTCTTTAAAATTTTTCCACGAATTCCTGATGCGGTAACAGATTTAGGATCAACCTTTTTATCCGCAATAATAGCAGCTGCAACAGGTGATGCCTTCATATCGTTTTGAGTAGCTGTAACTGGACCTTCCGCGGCAGGTTTTGCTTCCTGCGCCACCACTGCAGCTTTTACAGCTTCCTGTTTCGGAGTCTCTGCAACAGCAACGACCGGAGTTTTTCCTTCAGGCTTAGGGGCTGTTTCATCAATCCTGGCAACCACATCACCAATCTTTAATGTATCGCCTTCTTTTCCCAGGGTTTTTAAAACACCAGCTTTTTCGGCATTTACTTCAAAAGTAGCTTTTTCACTTTCAAGCTCGGCAATTACTTCGTCCCTGTTCACATAATCTCCATCATTTTTCACCCATTTGATCAGTGTTACTTCACTTATTGATTCTCCTATCGTTGGAACTTTAATATCGGTCATATTTGCTTTTTCGGATTTGAAGGAAGCCATCAGCTATCAGCTGTCAGCTATCAGCTCATTAAAATTAAATTCAGCCTTTTTAAATTCGATGTATAAATACTTACCTGCCTTACGATACTGATTTTGAAAGTGATCTGCTGATAGCTGATAGCTGACAGCTAATAGCCTTCTTCTATATGCTAAACGCCGTTTCAATAATTTCCTCCTGTTCCTGTTTGTGCACTTTTGAATATCCGGAGGCGGTAGAAGCACTTGGCTGACGGCTGATGACCCCAAAATTGATCGTTTTCAGATTCATTTGCAAGAACGAAGCCGCACCCATGTTTAAGGGTTCTTCCTGTACCCAGAACCAGGTTGCTTTATTATATTTTTGATACAGCCCTTCCAGCTTTTTAAATGGTACCGGATAAATTTGCTCTACTCTTACAAGGGCTACATCCGTTCTATTATCTTTCAATTGGCGTTCGGCCATATCAAAATAAATCTTACCTGAACAAAATAATACTTTTTTCACCAGACCGGCATCTCCTACAAATACATCATCCACTACTTCATTAAATTTTCCGCTAGTAAATTCTTCTTTCTTAGAATAACTTCCGGGATAGCGAAGATTAGCCTTTGGCGAGAATACTACCAGCGGCTTTCTGAAGGGCCATGCAAGTTGTCTTCTAAGAGCATGGAAAAGATTAGCAGCGGTAGTAATATTTACAATGACCATATTTAATTCCGCACACATTTGAAGGAACCGCTCTAATCTTGCACTGCTGTGTTCGGGCCCTTGCCCTTCATAACCATGAGGTAGTAGCATTACGAGGCCGCTCATTTTTTGCCATTTGGTTTCAGCGGCAGCAATAAACTGATCTATCATCGTTTGAGCGCCATTGGCAAAATCGCCAAATTGTGCTTCCCATAATACCAGTGCATTGGGAGTGGCAATAGAATAGCCATATTCAAATCCAAGCACTCCGTATTCACTTAACAATGAGTTATAAATTCTAAAGACACCTTCTGTATCAGGTATCCGGCTTAAACGGTTGTATTTTTCATCTGTATTTTCGTCTCTTAAAACTGCATGACGGTGAGAAAACGTACCACGCTGTACATCCTGTCCACTCATTCTTACATCATATCCTTCTTTCAACAGGCTTCCATAAGCCATCAGTTCACCTGTTGCCCAGTCTAGTTTTGACTCATCAGTATACAACTTAATTTTTTCCTGTATCAGTTTTTCAACCTTACGCAGGGGCTGAAAATTTTCAGGCCATACCATCAGGGCATCAAAAATTGCTTTGAATGAGGCTTCATTAATAGCAGTAACCGGAGACTCATCAAAATCTTTGACATTCGCCTTTCTTAAATCCTGCCACCATAACTCCGGCTTTTGAAAAGTATAGGGTAATGGGTGTTGTTTTATTTCATCGAGGCGTTCCTGCAATTCAGCCCAGAATTTTTTCTCCAGTTCTACAGCCAGTTCAGCATCTATTGAACCATTAGCTATCAGCATTTGTGAATAGACTTCCCGTGGGTTAGGATGTTTATCAATTAATGCATACATATGAGGCTGCGTGTATTTAGGGTCATCCCCTTCATTATGTCCATGTTTGCGGTAACAAACCATGTCTATAAATACATCGCTGTTAAACTCCTGCCGGTAACGGGTAGCTATTTCTGAAACCTTAACTACTGCCTCCGGATCATCCCCATTTACATGAAAAACAGGACACTGGACGGTTGCTGCAAGACTGGTACAATAATCCGAAGTTCTTGCATCGTCAAAATCTGTAGTAAATCCTATCTGGTTATTGATTACAAAATGAATGGTTCCACCGGTATAATAGCCCTTCAATCCGCTCATCTGAATCACTTCATATACAATTCCCTGCCCGGCAAGGGAAGCATCTCCATGAATTAAAATAGGAAGAATTTTATCATATTCGCTTTCATAAATTACATCTGCTTTGGCTCTTGCAAAACCCACTACTACAGGGTCAACAGCTTCAAGATGTGAAGGATTGGGACATAACTGCAGGTTCACAACTTTACCATCAGGAGTGGTATGTTCGGCGCGGAAACCCAGGTGGTACTTCACATCACCGCTTCCCATAGTCTGATCAGGGATAGCCGTGCCTTCAAACTCGTTGAAGATCTGCTCATAAGTTTTACCCATGATGTTAGCAAGAATATTCAATCGCCCGCGATGAGCCATGCCAATCACAACCTCCTGAACACCGCCGTCAGCCCCGGCATTAATAATAGCATCCAATGCCGGGATGGTGGTTTCTCCGCCTTCCAGTGAAAAACGCTTTTGCCCGATGTATTTAGTATGAAGAAATTTTTCAAACATCACGCCTTCATTTAGCTTCGTAAGTATGCGCCGCTTGCTTTCAGTAGGAAGTGGTTTTGTAAAATTCTTCTCCATGGCATTCGTTAAAAAATCAACTTTCTTTTGATTGCTGATATATTTGAATTCAATGCCTACATGAGAAGCGTAAACGGCTTGCAGATGAGTTAGAATATTTCTTAAAGATGTAGTGCCAAGGCCAAGCAGACTGCCTGCCTGAAATTCTTTATCTAAATCGGCCTCTGTGAATCCATAAAAGGAAAGATCAATATTTGCGCCTCTGTCTTTACGGGGGCGAATGGGATTGGTATTAGCCAGCAAGTGGCCCTTATTACGATAGCCCAGGATAAGACGGTAAACGCTTATCTCACGCTTCCAATTACTCTCGTCTGTTGGTGGCATTGCAACGGTTGTTTCTTTAGCAACAGTTGTTTCGTGCGAACCATTGGTGGCATTGGAGCCGTTAGAACCATTAGAACCGTTTTTAATACCGCCTGCAATGGCGAAATCAAATCCTTCAAAAAATTTCCTGAATTCAAGGTCTACACTTTCAGGATCTTTTGTAAAATCCTGATATAAACTTTCTATAAAAGAGGGGGATGAATTGGTAATGTAAGAGAAATCTTTCATCGTTTATTTATTTATTAGCCAGAAAACAGACCTATATCCGGCTTATTTAACAATGCTAAAACAGGTTTACAAACCTACATGATTTTGATGAATTATCAGATGAATTTAAAGGTAACCAACTATTTAACGTTAATCGAACCATGTAGCCGGAACAGTGAGGGACATGAAGTATTTTGCCAAAAAACACGAAGGCACTAAGAAGTACAAATAATTTTTAATAAAACGACTAAGCATTAGGTAAACACTTAAATTCTTTTTGCTAGCTTGGTGCCTTCGTGTCTCCGTGGCAAAAACTTTGTGTCTCCCTGCGTCCGTGGTTCATTTCTCCAATTCTCACTAAGTTGAAACCAGATACAATCTAATTAATTTTACCAAGCCTGAATTTAAAATTTGGATTTTTCAACCTTCCACCCTACTTTTGCTGTCCTAAATTTTGGAGAATGGCAAACCATAAGGCTACAAAAAAAGATATGCGTCAGGCTGCTAGTCGCAGGGAAAGAAATCGTTACTATGGTAGAACTACCCGTAACGCTATCAGAACGTTAAAGGAAAATAAAGAAAAAACAGCTTTTGACGAAGGATTGGTTTCAGTAAATTCAATGATTGATAAGCTGGCTAAGCGTGGTATCATTCACAAAAACAAAGCTGCTAATCTTAAAAGTAAACTGGCCAAAAAGTCAAATGCTTTAGGGGCCACGGCACAAGCTTCGGTTGCTCCTGCTCCGGAAGCTGCTACTACTCAGGAAGTTGCTTCATAAATTATATTTTTAACTTACATACAACCTGCTGATTTTTCAGCAGGTTTTTTTGTGTGCTGTAGTGTTGGATTTCTTTGAACCACATTTCAACCTTTAAATAATTTATTTTTGTTCATCTATGCGAACATTCATTGTTATTCTATTCGTTCTTTTATCCAGACTAACCGCTGCTCAAAAGAGTGATACTCTTACAAAATACCTTGACAAAAATCTTGCATTTACCAATAAGTCTGGAATGATCTATCCGGCAATAGCTTTTCCTCAAAATGGTCATTGGGTGTTGAGATCAGTTTATCCTGATAATTCAATTATAGTGGAGGCTTATTTTTTGGACAAGAAACTAACAGTGAATGATGGTTTATTCGATGTTAATTATCCCGGAGGCATTCCTGCTATACGCGGAACTTATCATAATAACTACCGGTCCGGTGTCTGGCAGTCCTGGTTCAAGAATGGCCAGTTAAAGGATTCGGGATCTTTAATTAATGATGTTCTTACCGGAACCTGGTTAACATATTATGATAATGGCACCCTGATGACACGGGCTCATTTTAATGAGCAGGTTGGATCAACCGGTTTATCGCCTTTAGTATCCGGTAACAAAAATACTTTATTAAGTTTTCCACCATCTGTTGCAATAAAAACCGGTCTATATGAGTCCTGGCATTTAAATGGACTTAGGCAGGATTCCGGCAATTATCAAAATGATCTTAAAACTGGATTCTGGAAATTGTGGTATGAGAACGGCAAACCTGAATCGGAAGGTTCTTATGACGCCAGTGAAAACATGCAGGGCAACTGGATCTTTTACCGCGAAGACGGAAGCATAAGCACAAAAGAAAAATATGCTGACAACAAACTTAGCGACCTTACATGTTTTGATGAAAAAGGAAATCTTACAGGCAGTTTTTGCAGCATCGCCAAGCCCCCGGTTTTATTAGGCACTCCTTATGATTGGAAAGATTTTTTTGAAACCCACCTGGTATGGTCAAAGGAAACGATTAAGAAAAGCGGGGAAGGAGTTATTACTATTCGCTTTACAATTGGTAAAGATGGTAAACTCGTAAACCATACCCTGCTCAATTCGCCCAGCACAATGGTTACAGAAGATATAGAAAAGGTAATCCGTCTTATGACTGATTGGTCGCCAGCCATATTACATAACCGTCCTTTAGAGTATAGTTTTGATTATCAGGTGCCGTTTTATCCTAACTAAGTTTGGCAAGCTTTCGACAGGAATTTTTTTTAACGCAGAGGATGGCCGGAGGAGGAAACGCAGAGTGCACAGAGAAATATCCTCTGTGCACTCTGCGTTTCCTCCTCCAGCTGTTCTCTGCGTTAAAAAAATCATTGAACAACCACTATCCCGCCACCATTATAAGAATGGTACTCACCGTTATACATGGCATCGGCGCTAACCGGTCCCATATGATAAATGCCCGGAGATACTGCCCTTACAGCATAATAATAAGTTTGCTTATTACCATGCAGGTCAACAAAAAAATTAATCCGGTCATCCCTTACATCCAGTTGCGTTGGAGTGCTGGCATCTTTGATCCATTCCATACCCGGTATTTCTTTGGTTCTTGCATTTTCAATCTCGAAGCCAGCAGGCAATAGGTCTGTTATCACAACATTATCTACACTGCCGGAGTAGGACTTCTCAATTGTTACCTGCACTACTACTAAATCATTTTGTTTAAAACTATTTCCGGCCATCGTTCTGCCATAACGATCAAAGAATTTTCTTCTCACTTTTATATAATTATCCTCTTCTTTATAATTACCACCAACACTGATGCCTTCACTTTGCCACCAATAGTAAAGACGACCCTGTCCTTTAGTTGAAATCTCTACATTCATTCCACCTAACTCTTTTGATCCAAGACGAACGGGAGTGCCACTAACCTTTGCAATTACGTTTCCGTTCACTTTTATATCTGCCGTTACGGTTGACGTAGCGGAAGACCTCGATAATTTTCCAAGAGCAAGAAAACTGAAAGCACTTTCCTGCGTGCTATACCAGGTGCGCTGCTTTAATTTATCAGCTACATGTCTTGCCATTACCGGAATCTGTGCATTGCCAGGATCCACATCAATCAATACATTCAATGCTATGGCTTCATCACGAATGTCTGAATAAAAACTTCCACCTGTTTGCGGCACAGAAACTTCACCACTAAAGGATGAGGGCAATAATTCCCTGAAACTATTTTTATCTCCTGCCAGCGCATAAGTTGCTGCTAACAAATACCGGCTGTCAAGACTTAGCATTTGCTGATTTGCCTTGTAATAATTCATCACGCTTATATTCGGCCTTGAAGCCATAGCCAGAACATATAAGCCGTAAGCCATTTCTTTTGGTGCTATCTTTTTTTGTTCAGTGCGGTTATAATAATAATTGATGGTTTGTTTATTTTTCAGTTTATTATTAATGTAAGCCAGCAATGTTTCAATAAGCGATTTTTCTACATCGTAGCCTGCTTTTTGAGCTTCAAGCAGGAACTGCGCGGCATAAACACTTAGCCACCAGTTTTCGGTTCCTTCATTATCCCATAGCATAATAGCACCATTGTATAACTGCCGCATTTTAATCTTTCGGATTGCTTCCTGAATATTATAATTGGCATTCATTGAACTGCCCTTACTGTTTAAAGTTGCAGCAAGATCACTGTAATACAATTGGGGAAAGGCCGCTGACACTGCCTGCTCCGTACATCCGTACGGATACTGTATGAGATATTTCAACTGGCTTCCCAATTCCAGAGCCGGAGACCGGCTTACTACAAGATTATAATCAGCACTGCCTGCCATGAAGTCGCTGGTATTGATAGCAACGCGTTGTTCGGCATTCCCGTTAACTGATCCGCTACCGGTCATCTTTTGCAGGGTAGAGGCAGGCCGTACGCTTATCTCCGTTTCGTCAGTAAATTGTTCACCCATTCCTTTAACTGCAATGGTTACCTTACCCACATTTATTGATGGAGCAGCAACTATCCGGAAAACAGCATTCCCTTCACTATTTGCATTGACAGATACAGTTGTATTATTGTTGCCAACTACCTGCAATGGACCTGTAACTTTTATACTGGCAACAGCCGAAGTATTGGAAGCAGTGGTATTCGTGATAGTAACCGGAACAGTTATAGTATCTTTCGGACTTAGAAATCGTGGTAATGAAGTACTTAATACAATTGGGTCTGCCACTTTAAAGGCATTTTCACCGGAACCAAAATTCTGATCTTTATAAGCAACAGCCATTAGTCTTACCTGGCCACTGAAAGCCGGAATATCAAATTCAAAGTTCGCGTTACCATTACCGTTAGCTTTTACTATACCACTCCAGTAAGAAACAATTTTTACTCTTTTATTCGGCATTGGGTTGTTGCGCTTGCTTATATCAAGATCGCCGTCACCACCTGTGCTGCTCAACCTCGCTTTTAATTCAGGTAATAAAAGCGGATACATATCATAGCCAATGACTTCAAGGGCTTTCTTTGCATAAAAGTAATTATAAGGATCGGGTGTTTTAAAATCAGAAACCTGCAATACACCATTATCTACTGCCGCCAGTGTGATATAACTACCCGGCGCTGATTTTACAGATACCTTCTGATGGGTTCGCGAGCGAACTGCTTTTTGGGCAATGATTTCAACAGGCAATATCCTGCTTTTCTCTTCAACTTTTACCGATTGAAATCCATGTGCTACCGTTAAAGGAATATCCGATACATCATGCGGTTTAATAAGCGTTGCTGTGATATAAACATTAGGCATATGCGCTGCCGTTAGTTTCATATCAAGAGAGACAGAGCGCTTGTCTACATTCACGTACTGGTAAGAAACAACTTTATCCGTCTCCATTGTTACCAGCATCTTTCCGCTGAAAGGTGTTTTGAATAACACCTTTGCGCTTTCACCAGACAGGTAAGAAGATTTATCTGTTTGAATATCGATACTTCCTTCGGTGTTCACTTCAAAAGAAATATTTTGTCCACCCCAGCTGCCATAACTATAAAAAGACCTGCTGACATAATTATTAACACCGGGAAGGGATATCCTTATTTCATAATCTCCCGGAATACGCGGAGCAAAAGAATAAAAAGTTTTTTCGCCGGATACAGATATTATATTACCTGAAATTAACCTGTCCTGCTTTTGTGAATTATATCTGAAATAACTGCCTGATTTGGTAAGCACAGTTCTGTATTCATGCTTAATAACTTTTACTTCTGCTTTGGCATCATTTACCAATGCTTGATTTTTATCCACAGCAATAATCGGAAATTGTATAGTTTGATTTAAGGGGTAATAACCAAACTCGTCTTGTTCCAATCCAAAAAAAACAGGCTGGGTGTATATCTCTGCAGAGGCGCGGCGGCTTACCGGCCGGCCGGTTTCATCGAATACCGTAGCATAAAATGTTGCTTGCAGGATGCCGATGTTATTATAAGTATCGGGAACTTTAAATGATTCATGGGCATCACCATTCTGATCTGTTTTTCCTTCTCTTACTATCTTGTCAAAGAAACTGCTCTGGTTAGCCAGGTTAAAATTGAAACGATTATATTTTGTTACGCTGAATGATTTTTGTTTTGTCTGGATTTCCGTTTCATAATTTCGGTTCGCAGCAGGAGGACCAAAGAAATTAACAGCATTGATATGCAATTCAGTTGATTCACCAGGCTTTAGTGATGGCTTGGTTAATTCAGCTTTCACTTTTATTCTATCAGGAACAAACTCTTCGATCATAAAAGATTTTGCCGATAACAGTATGTCGTTTGAAGTATACACTTCAAGGGAGTAACTACCGGTAATGGCTACGGGAGAAATATCTACATTGCCTTCCACTGACCCCTGCTCGTTTAATGTTTTTCTAAATGTCTTCAATTCTTTACCATTAGGCTGGAGGAACTTTAATTTCAAAGGAACTTCTCCCGGTAATTTCCAAACAGGGTCACGAACAATCACTGAAAAGTTCACTCTTTCTCCCGGCCGGTAAATATCTCTTTCAGCATAAATAAAAGCATCCAGCCCTGTGCTGTTGCTTCGCTTACCGCCCGCATCAAATCTTGATAGCTCAACTTTAGTGCTGTTGAATGGCAGGTAATTAAAATCGTTTGCAGTTTTAGCAATTACCATTGCAGGACGAAATCCTGCAAACTCCTGCCTGGTATAACTAATTTCCGCCACACCTTGTGTGTTGGTAGCGCCCGTACCTAATAACTGATTATTGCTTCCATACACAAACAGGTTTACGCCGTTTATTGGGGAAGCAGATTTAATTGAGTTGGCAAAAACTACCATTTTATCATTTCCTTCTTTAGCTATCAAACCGATATCCGAAACTGAAATAAACCGGCTGTCCCTTATCCAATAATCTTTATTTGAACGAATGGAGATATGATAGATGCCCTTAAAATCAGGGAGCCGGTCGGCTATATTAAAAGTGAACAAATTACTTTGTCCATATTTTGGCAACAGGCTTGTTTCAATTTCTTTTTCATAAATAACATCGCCAAATGTAGCGTCACCTTCATCTTCATAATAGGTGTTTTCATTGTTTGCGGAAGTCTCACGGGGATTATATCCATAGTGCCCGGCGGCTATTAAATTATTTTCATAAATTCTTGAGATAAGTACTTTTACTTTTGGAACGTTTGTCAGCTTCACTTCTATGTTCTTCAAACCTTGTCCCGATAAATAAAGAGCTTTACTATTTACAAAACTTATTGATGGCTCCAGCGCGCCAAAGGCAAAGTTGTTGAAATAAGCATCCTTTAATACACCACCTATTCGTCCGCGTAATCCTTTGGCTATATTAAGCTCGTAGCTTTTGGCCATATCGAAATTTTCACTGCTAATCATGAATCCATCTTCAGTTAATTCCACTGTAAACTTTACTGCAGGCTTAAATGAAACAGAAGATGTGAGATTTGCCAATATCACAGGCTGACTTGTTTTTACAAATATTGTTCCTGTATTACCATTATGCTCCGATAAAACATCATTGATGTTTAGTATAAAAGGTGATGGTATAATTGACTTTATTTCAAATGCTTCTTTAGTTGCATTAGAGCCTCCTTCGGGCGACAAGCCTTTATCTACAAATATTTTTGAATCGTAATCCTTGTCATCAGCTTTTACATGTAACAGCCGGACTGTTATCTTGGTATTGGGTGATAAAGTTTGCAGCATAAAATCAGTTGATTTTCCATTCACTTCAAGCTTCAGCTTTTCTTTTAATGCAGCAGGATTTACAGGGTAATTAAAATAAAGATCGATTTGAGGAACAGCAATATTGGTGTTTTCATCCTGCAATATCCAGGCGATATTATTCGATTCAAGATTAAGATCAGGTGTTCTGAAAACAACATTATCAATATTTTCAAGTCGGCCGAATTTTGAATGACCTAAAATATCTTTATGAAGGTTAGCCTTAAATGATGTAGCCGGCGGTAAGGGCCGCGATGGTGAAAATACCAGTTCATCTGGACGTTCCCATCGAAAGTGCCCTTTAATCGCCGGTTCAAAACTTACAAATTCAGTAGAATCCCAGCGGTTCAGCATCGAGTCGGGAACCAGGGTCTCGCTAAAATGGAAACTTAAATTTCCAAGTTGTGGCACTTCATCTTTAGCAGTGGTAGCATCCAGGCTTACTGCTGATCTGTTGCACGAAATAATTACGAGCAACATTGCTGCAAAGGCAAACAAATAAACATTCTTACGCATACGGCTAATTTAGGAATATTCGGGGGTTATATAATCAAACGGTATTTATGAAGGAAGTCCCATCCAAATTATGAATTAATTTTTATGAGGTTTTGGTTTTACATAAATCATAACAAGTATACTGATTTAAAAATCTTAATTGAATTGCTATCAGCGGTCAGCGATCAGCCATCAGCAGATCAATACATAGTAAGTTTCCTCCTGATAGCTGATAGCTGACCGCTGATAGCAAAAACTTCCATTGCGGGAATACAACTTTTACAAGCTTAGCTTAAATTTAACCATGCATAATTTTCAATTTATAATTGATTTGATGTAAACTTATTATTTTAACAGCCGGATGGAATGCCTGATTATGCCAACTAAAAAATTTAATGTAAAAACTTTAATTAAGAAAACACTTCTTACTGTAGTTTCCATTGTTATCTTATTCTTTCTTCTGAATTTTATATTCCCACTTCCTGACAAGATCGAATATTCAACTATCATCACAGACAACAAGCACGAAGTAATCCATGCTTATCTTACCAGCGACCAAAAATGGCGGATGAAAACGGAACTTACAGAGATCTCACCGTTGCTTAGAAAAACGATCATAGAAAAAGAAGACAAGTATTTTTACTACCATCCGGGCATAAATCCTTTCGCCATAATGAGAGCATTTGCCAAGAATATCCTTTACTTAAAAAGAACTTCTGGAGCCTCTACTATCACCATGCAGGTAGCAAGGGCAATAGAACCAAAGAAAAGAACCTGGCTGAATAAAACAAGAGAAATGTTCCGGGCTATTCAACTTGAAGGTAAGTATTCAAAAGAAGAGATTATGCAACTCTATCTTAATCTTGTTCCATACGGCGGTAACATCGAGGGAGTGAAATCCGCGTCACTGCTCTACTTCAACAAATCGCCCGATCATTTGTCGCTGGCTGAAATTACAGCGTTGTCAATAATTCCTAACCGTCCCTCATCCCTGGTAATCGGGAAAAACAATGGCCGTATATTAATGGAAAGAAATAAATGGCTGATAAGGTTTGCCAAAGAAAAAGTTTTCACCAATAAAGAAATTGAAGATGCCTTGCATGAACCACTTACAGCAAGCCGTGGATCTGTACCACAATTGCTGCCCCAGCTCTCTAATAAACTTAAAAGACAAGGCGGCGATATTATAAACACTTGTATTGAATTAAATACCCAGCTGAAAGTAGAAAAGCTGGTGCAGGACTATGTACGGTTTTTATATATTAAAAATATCAGGAATGCTGCGGTGGTGGTGATAGATAACAGCTCGCATAAAGTTATTACCTATGTTGGTTCTGCTAACTTTTCAGATACTGTTGATGCCGGCCAGGTTAATGGCGCTGCTGCAATAAGACAGCCAGGCAGCACTTTAAAACCTTTACTTTATGGCCTGGCAATAGATGCCGGCCTGATGACACCACAATCTGTAATGACAGACATAGCAATTAACTACCAGGGTTATTCGCCGGAAAACTACGACAGGAAGTTCAATGGATATATTACCCTGGAATACGCACTGGAACATTCTCTTAATATACCGGCCGTTAAAACCCTTCGTTTGGTAGGAAAGAATACACTGGTGCAAAAACTGGGTGATTGTGACTTTCAGCAAATAAAAAAAGACCAGGCGAAATTAGGATTGTCTATGATATTAGGCGGTTGTGGCGCCAGCCTGGAAGAATTGACCGGCTTGTATTCCAGCTTTGCAAGAGAAGGTGTTTATATAAACCCTGCACTTACTGAAAACAGTTATATGCAGCCGAAAAAAAGAATATTATCAACGGCTGCTACTTTTATGATAAATGAAATTCTGTCAAAAGTCAATCGTCCGGATTTTCCATTGAACTGGCAAAGCACGGAACGTATGCCAAAGATTGCCTGGAAAACAGGAACTTCTTATGGACGCCGTGACGCATGGAGCGTAGGTTATAACAAAAAGTATACGGTAGGTATCTGGGTTGGCAATTTCTCAGGATTAGGCATCCCTGAATTAAGCGGTGCCAATATTGCTACACCCTTGCTTTTTAAAATTTTCAACAGCATAGATTATGACAGTGATGAGGAATGGTTTCAGCAACCCAAAGATTGTGATACTCGGATGGTTTGTTCTGAAACAGGATTAATGCCAAATGGGGAATGCACGGATTTGCGGATGGATTATTTTATTCCGCTTGTTTCATCAGTCAGCAAATGTAATAATATGCAGGAAGTAATGGTGTCATCAGATGATAAGATTTCTTATTGCAAAAACTGTATGCCGGAAAATGGTTATAAAAAAAGAATGTTCAGGATCATAGCTCCGGAGATGCAAAGTTATTTTGAAGAAAAAAGAATGACTTATAATAAGATCCCGCCTCATAATCCCGATTGTGAAAAGATCTTTAGTGAAGGGTTGCCTCAAATTACTTTTCCTTCAGATAATTCGGAATACCTTATCAGTAAGAAAACCCCCGAACCTTTACAGCTAACCTGCAATGTAAGTGGTGATGTAAATAAAGTGTTTTGGTATATCAATAACAAGTTTTATAAATCAACACCTACGGGCACTAAACAATTTTTTATTCCTGAAGAAGGCCCTGTAAAAATTTCCTGTACCGATGATAAAGGCAGGAATAAGGATATATGGATTACGGTGAAGTATGTGAATCTTTGAAAGCCAGGTGTAATGGTTAATGGTTAATGGTTAATTATTAACGGATAATGTTAAAAAGTTGAAGATGAACTTAAATAACCTAAGGCTTTCCGTTAATCATTAATCATTAACCATTACACCTACTTCTTCTTCACACTTCCTGCGCCACTTACTTTTTGATTTACAGTACTGGCATTGCCTTTATACGAAACTGCACCGGCGCCGCTTACATGTGCATCAAGTTTTACACTGGCATATACTTCAGCATCTCCGGCACCTGAGATAACCACTTTTGTATTTTCCGAAAGCAGGTCGTAACAATGAGCATTGGCAGCACCACTTAAATCCAGGTCGAAATCTTTTGTTTCACCTTTAAGATTAACAGTTCCGCTTCCAGAGATCTCTACTTCCAGAGCCGGTGCATCTACATCCATTTTTATATCACCTGCACCACTCACGTGCATTTTCATATCTTCACCATTAGTAATTTTTCCCTGTCCGATAATATCGCAGGCGCCAGAGACATTGATGCTCTTAAAAAGAGGCGCCGTTACATAAACACGCATGTCACCAGTTGGATCCAGGTTATAACCATCCCTTGTTTTTATAATAAGGTTGTCACCCTCCTGTTTAATTTCTACATATTGAATCAGGTTTTCGTCCGCTTCAATCTGCACCTTTTTTACATCACCTTGCGAAACATTTACTTTCATGGCGCCACGTACATCTACCCTGCTAAAAGAGGATACTACGCGTTCTTCCGTTTCAATGTTACCATTTCCCTGTATCCGTTTACCACCTGCAAAACGACAGGAAGCAAGCATGGAAGCAGTTATTAACATCATTAAAACTATTTTTTTCATGCTATGGGTTTGTAACAAAATTTGATAAAATAAAATCATAATCCAAATAATAATTATAAGAGGTAAAGTAATGTGTTAATCGTTATATTTTGTATGAAATGCTCTCAGCAAAAGCGTTAATTCATAGTTGACATAACACCAGCTCCCAAATAAAATTATCCTGAAATTCTAAAATCCCTTAATCCTGATCTATTTTCGCAGTTAACTGCAGAATTTGTATGCAAGTAAAGATTAATTGGTGGGAGGTAATTTTTTATTCGTTTTCTCTGGTAACAGTTATTCAGTTATTTTATTACCTGTTTTTTTTTAGAAGGCTGGCATTCTTTGTTCCTAAACAAAAAGAAAAATCACAACAGCATCCATTAAGCGTAATAGTGTGTGCCAGGGATGAAGCGGCAAACCTAGCAAAAAATCTTCCGGGAGTTCTTGTACAAACTTACCCCACCACACATGAAGTAATTGTGGTAAATCATAACAGCCAGGATGAAACAGCTTATTTTCTGGAAGGATTGAAAAAAACTTTTAAAAACCTGCAGGTAGTTAACCTGACACAGGAAGCTAAGGGCATTCCCGGAAAGAAATATCCTTTATCAATTGGCATCAAGGAGGCCAAGCACGAAATCATCCTGCTCACTGATGCTGATTGCGTACCTGCTTCTGAATTCTGGATGCAAAAAATGCAGGATGCTTATCATGATGGAATTGATATCGTACTGGGTTATGGGGCTTATTATAAGAAACCAGGACTATTGAATAAGCTGATCCGTTTTGACACCTTTCATTCAGCGATGCAATACCTGTCTTATGCCATGGCAGGAATTCCGTATATGGGTGTCGGGAGAAACCTGTCTTATAAAAGAGCGCTTTTCTTTAAGCATAAAGGATTTTCATCTATCAATCATGTGGCCAGCGGGGATGATGACCTTTTTATAAGCCTGGTTTCTGATAAAAAAAATACTACTGTTGTTATAGACGAGGAGGCTGCTACATTATCGGAACCACGTAGAACTTTCAGCAGCTGGATGCGTCAGAAAAATAGGCATTACACTACCGGTAAATTTTATAAGCCGGTTCATAAGTTCTTATTGGGATTGTATTCTATAACACACTTTTTATTTTATCCTCTTTTTATAGCAAGCATGTTTATTTATGATTGGAGAATAGTGCTGGCAGTCTTTCTGGTAAGATTTATTCTGCAGGCAATTATTTACTACAAAAGCATGCAAAAGCTGAATGAGAAAGATTTGTTTGCATGGTGGTGGCTATTTGATATCGGGATGTTTTTTTATTACCTCATTTTTGCAAATTCATTATGGAAAAAGCCCCGCCAAAACTGGAACTGATTCTTCGATACTTCAGCGAATTCTCTCCGCACCAGTTGGAACAATATGCGGCATTGGAGGATTTGTATAAAGAATGGAATGCCAAAATAAATGTTATCTCCCGAAAGGATATTGATAGCCTGTATGAAAAGCATGTGCTGCACTCGTTATGCATTGCAACGCTTGAAGGTTTTAAACCAGGTGCAAACATTCTTGATATTGGCACTGGTGGCGGCTTTCCGGGCATCCCGCTGGCTATCTTTTATCCTGAAGTATCATTTTATCTTGCTGACAGTATCGGCAAAAAAATAAAGGTGGTAGAAGAAGTAGTTGCAGCATTAGGCTTAAAAAATGTAATTGCCCAACATACCAGGGTTGAAGATATAAAAAACAAAAAATTTGATTTTACTATCTCAAGGGCCGTTGCGCCACTAAAGGATCTCTGGAACTGGAGTAAACCTTTACTGCGTAAAAATTCTGCAACAGGTAAATATTCAAATACCGATACAGGTAACTTACAGCAGGGCAGCATACTACCTGGCCTTATCTGCCTTAAGGGCGGTGACTTAAAACGGGAAATAGCCGAAAGCAGTACAAGGGCGAAAATGACCGAAATTTATAACATCTTCCCACTGGAATTCTTCAGGGAAAAATATATAGTTTATGTGAAAGCATAGAGCTGTCAGCTTTCAGCAGTCAGCTATCAGGAAATCCAATCCCGGATAAGCTTTCTCCTGATACCTGACTGCTGACAGCTGATGGCCAAATTACCACAAAGTGGTATTTGCACACTATAGGAATAGCCTCATCTTTGTTTAAATATACATTATGGATATAACAGTATGCATTGTGGATGATAATGACGATATACGCACAGCCCTGGAAGAAATTGTTTCTATGACAGATGGATATAAGCTGGCAGGAGGATTTTCGAGTGGTGAAGAAGCTCTTGAAAAGTTGCTCCTTTTACATCCACAGGTTGTACTGATGGATATAAACCTGGGTGGCATCAGCGGAATAGAATGCGTAAGGCGGCTAAAACCTCAAAATCCGGAGATTCTTTATATGATGTGTACTGTATATGAAGAAGATGAAAAAATATTTGAAGCATTGAAAGCTGGTGCCAATGGATACATTCTCAAAAAAACTTCCCCCAAAAGATTATTGGAAGCAATTAGTGAATTGTACGAAGGGGGCGCACCAATGAGCAGCCAGATTGCACGAAAGGTTGTAGCTACTTTTAGAAATAAAGCTCTAGTAGAAGAAAATCCGGATGCAGCATCATTAAGAACTTTGTCAAACCGCGAAAAAGAAATTCTAGAATGGCTGGCAAAGGGAATGTTATATAAGGAAATTGCTGCGCAGTTATTTATCAGTCCGGAAACAGTTCGTAAGCATGTGTATCATATTTATGATAAACTGCATGTAAACAATAGGATTGAGGCTGTTAACAAATATTTTAACCGCTAGGATTGTTTTGCTTTTGCTATCAGCGGTCAGCTATCAGGTATCAGGACGCTAATATGTAATGAATTTCCTCCTGATTGCTGATAGCTGACTGCTGATAGCAAAAGTGACAATTTAAGATTGACGTAACCCTAATCAAATTTAAAAATTACCACAAAGAGGGTATTGTGAAGCGTATTGCTGTTATCTATCTTTGCTTCAGGTTGGATGTATCTGCAAATATTATTAATCATTAACCTTATCTTTTGCCTACTCCCCTAACCTTATTAAGTATTAAGACTTTTTAACCATGAGCCTTAAACAACTTGCCGCTTCAAATTGAAGCGGCTTTTTTATTTCAAGTATGAGCTGAGAGCTACGTCTTATCCTTAAAAAAGTTGACCCATTTATAGAATTTACATTGTTAATCCCAACTGGGCAATATCATTAAGAAATAGTAACGTTAAATATGGCTAATCCAAATGAGGGACGACCTGTGAGGTCTCTAAAGACCTCACAGGTCTTGAATAAGGACACAGCCACCATCCCAGACCTGTGAGGTTTTTAGAAACCTCACAGGTCGTTCTGTATTTTTAGTCAGCTCCAAAATCCTTAATTTAATCACATTGCCCTTCGGGATTACATAACTTTTTCATGATCTTTGATCCTCTAAAAATTATTATACCTCATACCTACTTTACCACATTATCCACCTGATTAATATCCGCCAAACGTTTGGTTGGATCAATTTCTATTGCAGTTAAATCAGTTATTTTGTGAGATGTTTCAATAACATAAGTGCGGTCCGTCCACTTCCAGGGAGTATATACTTTGCGCGGAATAGTGTATTCTTCCGGCTTCTGACCAAACATAAGATACATGGGAATATAATGAAGTTCTTTTGAACCATCCTTAAAACTCAGCTGAAGATCAATAGGCATGGGCACTTCTCCAAGGTTTTTAAGTCTGATAAGCGTTTTACCACTTTGTTCCCATAAACTGTCAATACCGTAATTAATAACCTTTGTAGTATTGATCCAGTATTCACGATACCAGTCCAGCTTCATACCGCTGACCTTTTCTGCCACCCTGATAAAGTCATTTGCATTGGGATGTTTAAAACGCCATATACGATAATATTCAAGCAGTATCTTATCTCTTACTGCTGCGCCTGTTATATAACCAAGTTGCTCTAAAAAAACTTCGCCTTTTCTGTAAGCACCATTGGCATAGGCGTAATTAGTATTGTAATGATCCGCATGGGTGGTCAATGGTTCTTCATACCCGCTTTTAGCCAAATCGAAATATGCTTTATATCCTTCTTCATGAGGATTATAACCTATTGAATCAAGAATTTTAATGCGGGGCAGCTTATTACCTTGTAGCGTTTCTGCAGTTGCAGGATTACTTTGCTGTTTATAATATTTTTTAAGTATTTCTTCAGCATACTGACTAAATCCTTCGTCCATCCATGGGTATTCACTTTCATTGGTTGCTAACATACCCTGGTACCAGCTATGCATCCATTCATGAAATCCGGCACTCACACTTGGTACACTCAACAAGCAGGACATCGGGTACTCCATTCCACCATCACCGCCATGAATAAACGAATATTGCTTATAGGGATAATGCCCGAAATTCTTTTCAATATAGGGCAATACTATTATTGCAGCATCCGCTAATTTGTTCCACTGGTTGTCCCAATTGCTGACATAGGTTTTAAAATCATTTTTATATAAGTCACGCACTGAAGGCCTCATTGTATCAAACTTTTGTTTCAGCAGGTTTTGATCAGCGTTATAAAAAACATTAACCGTTATACCGCCAGGTATCTTTCTTAAGAGGTGTTTATAATGCGGATCTGCGGCCCACATAAAATCATGCACGTTAGGTGCAACAAAATGCCATGTAAGTTTCTCTGCTGTTGACTTTGGCACTTTAATACCTGTTGATTCATAACTGAAACCTATCTGGTCAGGATTTTGTAAGTACCCTGTTCCAGCAAGCATATAATTTTTATCTATTGTAACGTTTACATCATAATCTCCCCATACACCGTAGAATTCTCTGCCAATATAAGGTGTGGGATGCCAACCCTCATAATCGTATTCACATAATTTCGGATACCATTGTGCTACGGAATATCTTACTCCGGTTGAGGGATTATCTCTTCCACTTCTTCTTATTTGCAAAGGTACCTGGGCTTCGAACTGCATTTCGAATACCACTTTTGATCCGGGTAGTATAGGAGTTGTAAGTGTTACCTCTAAAATAGTTTCCTGCACATTGAATGGTTGTGCCACACCATTCATCTTCAATGAAATAATTTTTTGATAGCCGATTTCATCAGGAGTCAATTTTGATATCCGATCAGTTACTCTGGGATCCCAATCTATTACATCAAGACCCAGACTGCTTTTTCCCAGTATAATGTTACCCAGTTCCCTGCTTCTTACATCCATCATGCTGTTTGGCTGGAATGCATTAAAATATAAATGGTAAAAGACTTTATTTAAAGTATCAGGAGAGTTATTATTATATTCCAACTGCTGCACACCTGTAAAGCGGTTAGTGTTTACATCCATATTAATATTCATAGTATACTTAACCCGCTGCTGCCATCTGTCTGGTTGAGAAAAGACAGTGGTACAACTCATGGCTATCAAAAGCCAGAGAATGATTTTCTTCATGTGATATTTATGATTCAGGTCAAAAGTACGTATAAATGGCTATCAGCTGTCAGCTGTCAGCTGTCAGCAATTAAAAAGATATTGAGATTAAGTTTTATAAGGATTGTGTTAAATCGGCAATATCAAAAGTCGCCTCCGCTTTTATTTAACCACGGCCGTTAAGCTTATTAACTATTAAACCCTTCAACAACAATAACAATCTCTCCTTTAACAGTTTTCTCCTTAAAATAATTTACTACTTCATGCAGCGTACCACGCTTATTTTCTTCGAACATTTTCGTGAGCTCGCGGCTAACGGAGCACGCACGTTCTGCACCAAAGTACTGAATGAAATCTTCCAGTGTTTTTACCAGGCGCATGGGTGATTCGTAAAATACCATAGTCCGCTCTTCCGTTGCCAGCTGTTTTAACAACGTTTGCCTGCCTTTTTTTAAGGGTATAAAACCTTCGAAGGTAAAGCGATTTATAGGCAACCCGCTATTTACAAGAGCCGGTACAAAAGCTGTAGCGCCTGGAAGGCATTCAACTTTAATTCCGGATTTTACACATTCACGAACCAACAGAAAGGCAGGATCTGAAATACCCGGTGTTCCCGCATCTGTCAATACAGCCATTGTCTTTCCTTGTAATAGCTGGTCTACAAGATGCTGCACAACCTTATGTTCATTATGCTGGTGATAAGGAGAAATAGGTTTAGTGATCTGGTAATGATTAAGAAGATGAGATGAGGTGCGCGTATCTTCAGCCAATATCAGGTCAACCTTTTTTAAAACATCTATCGCCCTGAAAGTTATATCCTGGAGGTTACCAATAGGGGAAGGGACGAGATAAAGCATTAATTGAGGTATGAGTTATGAGGTGCTTCGTAAGGTAAGATATTTTGTTAGTAACTATTTATATAAACAAAGCCCCACAAATTGGGGCCTTGTTTATATAATCTTTAATATGATGACGCTTAATCCTCATACTACACTTAAGAAAACATCTCCCTTACCTTATCAAAAAAGTTCTTCTCCGTTTTATCCGGTGTAGGTTGAAAATTTGGTGAACTACCCATTTTTTCCATTACCTGCTTTTCATCTGCAGAAAGATTTTGGGGAGTCCATACATTTATATGAATCAGTTGATCTCCTTTTTCATAAGAATTAACGGCAGGAAATCCTTTACCCTTCAACCTGAATATTTTTCCACTTTGTGTTCCTGGTGGAACTTTAATCTTAGCGCGACCATCAATAGTGGGAACTTCTACATTGGTTCCAAAAATTGCATCAGGGAAAGTAATGTATAAATCAAAAGCCACATTTAATCCATCGCGATGCAGGTCAGGATGCGCTTCTTCTTCTATAAGAATGATAAGATCTCCATTTGACCCACCCCGTTCTCCTGCATTACCTTTTTGATTCATACTCAGCTGCATGCCTTCCTGAACGCCGGCCGGGATCTCGATACTTACAGTTTCTTCACCGTAAACCCTGCCTTCACCTTTACAACTGGTACATTTAACTGAAATTGTGCTGCCTTCACCATTACAGGCAGGACAGGTAGTAACGGTTTGCATTTGTCCCAGAAAAGTATTCGTTACTTTTCTTGTCTGGCCACTTCCGCCGCAGGCACCACAGGTTTGTATGCTGCCTTTATCTTTGGCACCACTTCCACTGCAAGTATTACAGGTTACATATTTTTTTACCTTAACACTTTTTGTAACGCCTTTCGCTATCTCTTCATAATTCAGTTTAAGTTTTATGCGGAGGTTGCTTCCTTTTATCCCCTGGCTTCTTCCTCCGCTGCTTCTTGTCCTGCCTCCGCTGAAAAAGCTGCCAAAAACATCATCTCCGAAAATATCACCAAACTGACTGAAAATATCTTCCATATTACCTGAGCCGCCTCCTCTGGCACTACTATGAACACCGGCATGCCCATACCTGTCATACTGAACTCTTTTATCAGCATCACTTAAAATTTCATATGCCTCCGCTGCTTCCTTAAATTTTTCTTCCGCTGCTTTATCACCCGGATTTCGGTCCGGATGATACTGCATCGCTACCTTGCGATAAGCTTTCTTAATTTCTTCTGCTGAAGAACTTTTTGTAACTGCTAATATCTCGTAATAATCTCTTTTAGACATATATACACATGATTCTTGTCATTAAGTCATTATTGAATTTGACGATGACTAATTTAATAATAACACAATAAAATACCATGACTATTAAAAACGGCTTGTGTCATAGTAACCGTATCATTGCTATCAGCAGTCAACTATCAGACGACAGGAAATCAATACCAATAATCTAATCCTCCTGAAAGCTGATACCTATTGTTGCAATAGCCTGAAAACATTCTTAGTTACTTACCCACAACAACTTTTGCAAATCTAATTATCTTATCGTTCAGGTAATATCCTTTCTGCACTTCATCCAGTACTTTACCCTTCAACTCCGGAGAAGGTGCAGGAACTTCAGTAATAGCTTCATGCAGGTCAGGGTTAAATTCCTGGTTCACACTTTCCATTACTTTAACACCTTTGCTTTGAATTGTATTTCTTAACTTATTAAAAATCAGTAACACTCCTTCTTTTATGGCTGTGATATCATTACTGCTCTCCATCTGTTTTTGAGCCCTTTCACAATCATCTAAAACATCTAACAGAGACACCAATACATCCTTACCGGCAGTTTGAATAAGGTCGAGTCTTTCCCTGGCATTACGCTTACGAACATTATCGAATTCTGCTACTAGTCTTACATACTTATCTTTTAATTCTCCAATCTCAGCCTGCATTTTTTCAATTTCAGTATCCTGGTTAAATTCATTAAGATAGGAGGTTCCCGATACATCGGAATCTGAATTGATATTTATGTTCATATCATTGTCCTTTTCAGAAAATGGCATATCTCCATTACCATTGTTACCTGAATTATTGAAATCTTTATCTTTCATATAAATAAAAAATTATTAATACAACTTACAATCTGACATAAAAATAAATTCAGCATGTCAAAGCTGGTAAGTTTCACTAGGATTAATAAATTAAAAAATCAATTTGAGTAATACGAAAGTATGTAGACAATTATTTTGCCAAGGGGGTACTAAAGACAAATTGTCGTAGTAGCAGTATTTTCTAAACAACTAATTATTACAATAATTGTATAGCCATCATTATCAAAAACGACTTGCACAGTTGACAAAACTTATAATATGGTAAATGTTTTTCTGAAAAACAAGATCAGCCGTCGTGTTGAAAATGGTCATCCCTGGATTTTTGGTAATGAAGTACACCTGGTGGATGGCAATACCGAAGGAGGGGATATCGTTCAGGTATTTACTCATGATAAAAAATTTATAGGTAAAGGATATATTAATCCCAAATCACAGATACTGATACGTTTACTTACCAGGGACAACTCCGAAAGTATTAACGAAGATTTTTTTTTACGCAGCATAACTCAGGCGAGGGATTATAAAAGCAAGTTAGGTTATACGGAAAATTGCCGCCTGGTTTTTGGAGAAGCCGATTATTTACCCGGACTAATAATAGATAAGTTTAACAATTACTTAGTTATACAAACCCTGGCTTTAGGAATTGACAAATGGAAGCCTGCAATTATCAGGGCGTTAGAAAAAAGCTTTTCACCTAAAGGGATATACGAGCGCAACGATGTTCCTGTTCGGGAACTGGAAGGCCTGCCTCAGCAAAAGGGATTTTTATCGGCACCTTTTGACACCAACATTATCATCAACGAAAATCAGCTAAGGTTTCACGTTGATATAGAAAACGGTCAAAAAACAGGTTACTTTTTAGATCAGCAGGATAATAGAAGAGAATTGAAAAATATTGTAAAGGATGCTGAGGTGCTGGAAGTATTTTGTTATACAGGCACTTTTTCTGCCCATGCAGCATATTACGGAGCAAAGAAAGTATTAGGAGTGGATATCTCTGAAAGCGCCGTGAACCAGGCAAGAAGAAATGCCGAACTTAATGGCTTACAGGATATTTGCTCATTTGAACAAATGAATGCTTTTGATTTATTAAAGACCTGGTCTAAAGAGAGAAGGCAATATGATGTTGTAATCCTTGATCCGCCTGCTTTTACTAAAAGCCGTGAAAACATTGATAAAGCCATTGCCGGTTATAAGGAAATTAACCTGCGCGCTTTAAAAATAGTAAGAAAAGGAGGGTTTTTAGCAACCGCTTCCTGTACAAACCTGATTACTCCCGAACTTTTTATACAGATTATTGAAGATGCTGCAAAAGATGCAAGAAGAAAGCTAAGACAAGTCACTTACCAGACTCAGTCCAGTGACCATCCCATAATAAGAGGAATAGAAAATACGCAGTACCTGAAGTTCCTGATAGTAGAAGTTCAATAAGTTTAAAGTTTCAGGTTTAAAGTTTAGAGTTAGCTGAGGGTTTAAAACATAGTAATTGTTCAACTGCCTAAACATTTTATATCATTTGAATACCCAAAACTTTTGAACCCAACTTTAAACTTTAAACTCACTTTGTGACCTGAAACTTACCGGATTCCACTACTTTACCGTTTTTATCTCTTATTTGAAAGATATAAACTCCCCTGTAAAATCCGGAAAGATCAACAATTGTTTTGGGAGAAATTGATGGAAGTTCAAAAACTTTTTTACCTATAAAATTAAAAATCTGGAAGGATTTGTCTTTTTCAGTTCCGTTATCAAAGCTGAAAGTGATCTGGCTAACTGCAGGATTTGGATAGAATCTGGTTATTTTAATTTCAGGGTATGGATCAATGCGAGGCTGGCTAATAGCCGGAAGGGCACCAAGAATTAAAAGAATCATTATGTAAAAAGCTCTCATAAATTTGATCTTTTACACCTACAAGTTATAGTCATTACTTTACAATCACAAGGTTATCCAGCAAAAGATGGTTAAATTACTAAATAACTCTTAGCAATTTAACTATTTATAATTATTTTAACGCAAGTAAAGCAATAAGTGATAATGCTCTTTTTATTGCATCAAAGTCGGGTATATCACCTGCGCTTGCCAGAATTTCCTTATATCTTAAAATTCCATCCTGATCAATAACAAAAGCAGCCCTTTTTGACACGCCCTTCATCTCTAACGAAAAAGTGTCATAAATGGAATCATAAGCTTTGGAAACATCTTTGTTAAAATCACTTAATAACTCAAAGTTTAGCTGTTGTTCTTCTTTAAATTTTTTAAGCGTGTAAACGGAATCAACACTAATTCCAAAAACTGAAGCATTTAGATTATTAAAAGCGGTTATGCCATCTCTGACAGAGCACAATTCTTTAGTGCAAACGCTCGTAAAAGCAAGGGGAAAAAATAGTAGCACTACATTTTTGCCCGTTAGATCTGCTAATGATACCTTATTTTTTTCGGTATCGTATAAACTAAATTCAGGCGCTGTTTGTCCGATTTCAACCATGTTATTGAATTTTAACTTGATAATACGACAAACTATTTAGAAAGCAGTTTAATACCAATTGTCAGCTTAATGTAATTTTCTTAAATCCTACAAGTATTACTGTTTGCAACATAGGGCCACAAAGACATAAAGGCACAAAGGAATTGGAAGAAAATTTCTTATTATTTCTTCGTGCTTGTGACCTACTTGTGTCCTAACGGTAGGGTTTAAAACCTGGGACACAAAACTTTATATTTTGATGAATTGGAGCGATCGAGAAATCCAATATAGGATACAGATAATTCAAAGCCGCCTTTTCCCTGACTGACCGTTTTGAGGGTCGAGACATTCACATCATAACTGATCGCTACTTCAAAAGGTTTATAATCAATCTTAAATACCGGGATTAATGCATCTTTCCATCTTAAAAATGCGCCAAGGTGTAAGGTATATAATGGATCTTCCGGGGTACCCTCTAATTTAAAGGAATATAATGCTCCGCCTATAGTTTCATTAAAGCCGCCTTGTTCTGAATGATCGGCCTGGATTGTAAAATAGGTGTAATCGTCAATATTATATTTTACACCTCCGGAAAATACGTATTTAGGATTTAATGCTGCAGATGCAGATAAATAAAAAGAATTTTTGGGACGACTTATATGTTGATACGCAGCTCCTACATAGAGACTGTTTTTTTGCTCCGGACCAAAGCTGGTATTAAAACTGGCGCCAAAACTGCCATCCGGTGAGGTATATTTCGGATTGATAAATGTTTCTCCATCTGCCAGGGCCGGATTATAAGCGGTACCATCAAACTGGCTGTTTGTTGTTATTTTTGAGCGGTCAATCCTTTTCTGTAAAATTCCACCCATAAAGCCGACAGATAAATACATTACTTTCTCATTACTTAAGGATTTATGGTAATTGATAGCCGGCATTACAAAAGTGGTGGTTAGACCTGCGGAGCCTGCTTTATCGAATAAAATTTGAAGTCCCGCAGTAACAAAGTCGTTTCCCTTACCTATAGGCATTTTATATTCCCCATTAAAAGACCCGGAACGGTAAGCATTTGTAAAACTTTTCCACTGGTCACGGTAAACACCCTGTACACGAATGTCTCCAGCAAAAATACCTGCAAGCGATGGATTTCTCAGTAAAGGGGCTTCAAAGAATTGTGAGAAATGGATATCCTGGCCAAAGTTTTTCAAACCTGATAATAATATGATTATTATAAGACCTGAAATTATTGCCTGGTATTTTATTTTCTTATTGATCATCCTGGCGTTTTTAAAATGAATATTGCATTTATCTTATCAATGTTACATTCCCTCTGAATGGAATAATGGATCCGTTTTCACAAATAAATTCTACTATATAAACATATACATCACCTGGAGCTGCTTTTCCTTTATAGGTACCGTTCCATCCATCGGCAGGATTGTTAGCTGAAAAATTCTTCTTTTCAAATATCATCTCGCCCCACCGGCTGAATATCCGCATGGATTGCACCCTGTTTATATTGTTACCTCTTGGAAAGAATACATCATTATTGCCATCCCCATTTGGTGAAAAAGTATTGGGAACGAAATAATTCTTTTCGTTACATACAACAGTAATTGTAAACGTAGCTGAAGTAACACATCCGTTACTATCTGTAACATTTACGGTATAAGCGGTTGTACTTTTTGGATACGCTACAGGTGCAGCACAATCGATACAACTTAAACCTATGATAGGCGTCCAGTTGTATGATTTTATTCTTGGGCTGTAGGTTATAGGCACTGGTACTCCTACTCCAACGGGCACCACGATATCAGGCGTTACAGTAATAACGGGCAAGGGTGCCACAGTTATATTTTTTGAAGTAGTTCCTTTACATCCTAAAATATTAACAGCTTCTAAAGTTACCGGAAACACTCCTTCTTTAGTATAAGTTACAGCAGGATTCACCTGGGTTGAAGCAGTGCCATTACCAAGGTTCCAGGCATAACTAACGGTTGAATCGGGAGCCGAAAGGAGACCTTTAAAAATAAGTGGTGAATTGATACATACCACACTATCAACACTAATAGATGGAACCGGTGTCCGGTAAACCCTGATCGTATCTGTTATGGATTTACTACAGCCGGATTGTGTATTTACATTTAACGATACTACGTATTGGCCTGGTTGGCGGAAAGTGTGAATAGCGTCTTTGTCTTTAGACGTACTTCCATCTCCAAAATCCCATACGCTGGAAACTATTGGATCATTGGTAAGGGTATAATTTGTAAAAAAAACAGTGCCTGAATCACAAAATGATTTACGGTCGGGTGAAAAAAATGGTTCCCCACCTAATACTCTTATCGTAGTAGCGCCGGCTATACCAACCTCGCAACCACTGCTGTCTCTTAACGCCATATAAGGTGCATACGAATTCGGGGAACCATAAAAATGTTTTATGCTGTCCTTTTGGGAAGAATCATTAGTGCCATCTCCAAAATTGAAAACATAGTAGCTATTGGAAGGTATTTTAATATTAAAATTAACTAATAAGGAATTACAGGCAGTTACCGGGCTGTAAGTGACAGAAGAAGAACTATATGGGTTATTAACATTAATGATGTGTTCACTTGAATCAATGCAGCCACCTGCTCCGGTAACATATAACTTTGCAACATATCTTCCATAAGTATTATAAAAATGGTTTGTAGTGTCCAGTGTTGAGGTGGTGTTATCACCAAAGTCCCAGTAATACGATTTAGAGTTTTTTCCCTTCGGAACAAATTTAACTTCAAGAGGAGGACAAATAGTTGCTGAATCAGAAACTGTAAAAGCAGATTTTGGCGAGGTAACTTTAATGTACTTAATCCTGGCCAATGAATCAGTGCAGCCTAATGAGTCTTGTATTTTAAGAGAGACTGTGTAAGCACTGTCTAAGCCGGTATAAGTATGGTTAGGATTTGGATTGTTAGAAGTAGCACTGCCATCCCCAAAGTTCCACAAGTAGGACACGGGCCTTATAATATTGGAGAAATTCGTAAAAATCAAACTTCCTCCAGGACAAAGTAACGTATCATTGGTAGCAAATGCCGCTACCGGTTTAGAAATTCTCACCAGGTTATTAAAACCTACGGAGTCCGTACAACCATCTTTTCCAATAACAGATAAGCTAACACCAAACGAGCCAGAGTTTTTATATTGATGGGTAAACGGTCCGTTTGTATAAGTTTGTTTCGAGCCATCACCATAATTAAACGTCCATTGTTTGATACTATTGGCAGGTGAAGACTTATCGTTAAAAGTGATGATGCCATTTGCGCACATCGCCGTATCGGAAGGTACGAAGCTAGCTGTTGAACCAATGATCGTAACAAACTTTGTGATGGTATCAGAGCAACCACCCAGGTCAGTTACTGCTAAGGATAAAGGTATTTTACCGGTATGAGCAATGCTCGTGACAATACTGTTACCCCCGGTACTAAATGGAGTTCCGTCGGCTGACCATTGGTATCTTTTGATATTCTGCGGGTTGCTGCTTATAGATGATATCTGTATGTTTTGTGACCTGCAAACAGTATCTGATGTGTTTTTTCTGAAATCTGCTTTTTCAGTAGCCAGTAATACCGGCAAAACATAGGTATTGATACAGTTACCATTAGTTACAGTTAATCTTACAGTATATGTTTGTTTGGCCGGGAACCGGTAAACAGGATTCGCAGATGTGGAAGTTCCGTTACCCGGATCACCGAAATTCCATAAATAAGAAACCGGTTTGGTATTGTCTATAACGGAGGTATTGGTAAAAGTCACTGTTGGCAGCGTACTACAATCACTGTTATAAGTAAACCTGGCAGTTGGAGGTTGTACAGTTATATATGCGGGTTTACTGATGGTGGTGAAGCATCCGTTATTAGATGTGGTTAATGAAACTGAATAACTTCCCGAAGAATCATACTGATGCGAAGGATTCATTATTATAGATGTCTTACCATCACCAAAGTTCCATAGATAATTGATGCCTGCAGGCGTAGATTGATTATTAAACTGGATAACAGAATCTGCGCATGACTGTACAGTATTCGCTGTAAACTCAGGATTAGAAGGAAGTCCTGTTTTAATGCCATCGGTCAGCGTTACTGAAGCCGGACAACCGCCAATAGTAGTAATTGAAAGTTTGATCGTATAGTTTCCTGCAGTATTATAGGTATGCGATGGATTAGGCAAAGTGCTGGTGGCTCCGCCATCGCCAAAATCCCATAAATAAGTACTTACTCCATCAACAGCATCAATATTGGGTACCGGATTAAATTGAAATGGTATGCAGCCTCCCGCAGGCGCATTGGAAATTTGTACAACCGGAGGGGCGATGCGTATAAATTTTGATTTAGTTAAAGTGTTCGTGCAACCGGCGCTGGAAGTAATGGTTAAACTTACATCATATTCGCCTTCTTTGGCGTAATTATGCGATGGTGTTTTTTGATTGGAAGTTCCTCCATCACCAAAATTCCAGGCCCATCTTACGGCATTTGGTGATACATCCAGGAAGTTAACAGTCTGGGGAGCTTTGCATGCCCCGGGAGTATTTGAAGTGAAGTCAACTGTTGGTGGAGGTAAAATTTTAATTGTTTTCGTCAGGGAATCAGTACAGGCTGCATAAGTATTCACCAGCTTTACATTATAAGAACCTGCTGATGTAAATGTTCTGGTTACACTAGGAAGTTGGGAAGATGAATTCCCATCGCTAAATGTCCAGCTCGATGACAACGATGTCTGTGAAGTATTTTGAAATGCTACCGGAGCATTCAGGCAGGCGCTATCAGAACCGGTAAATGTAGTAAGTGTACTATTTACGGCAACGGTCTTTTTTAAAGTATCACTGCAGCCCTGGTTGCTTTGTGTAATTAATTGAACATTTAATGGGGCCGATGTAGTTACTGTAAATACCGGATCTTTAGCTGTAGAAGTATTACCATTGCCAAAATCCCAATTATAAGTAAGTGTGCCAGGACCACTTGTCTCATTAACAAACTTCAGATCATAAGGAGGTTTGCAAACCTGGGTTACCGGTTCTTTAAATGCTGTTGTTACACCGGACAAAACCCTCACAAATCTGCCTTTGGTAATGGAATGAACGCAACCTGTGCTGCTGGTAACTTTTAGAGAAATATTATAATACCCTGTTGCAGTGTAAGCTTTTTGAGGATTGGGTCGATTATCAAATGTGCCATCACCAAAATCCCATTCATATTTGACCAGTGTTCCAGCCTTATCCTGTGATTTATCAGTGAATTTAATGCTTGCAGGCATGCAGATAGTATTATAGTCCGCTATAAAATCCGCTGTAGGAGAAGGGTTTACAACAATATAATCTGTTTTTGTAATTCCGTTGGTTCCATCTGCATTGCGGACAACTAATGTTATGGTATATTTTCCTGGATTGTAATAAATAGCCTGCGTATTTTGGGTATTGGCTAACTGTCCGTTCCCTAAATCCCAGTTCCAGAATTTAGGATTGCCCGTGGAAGCATCTTTAAAAATTACTGTCAGAGGGGCGCAACCGCTCGTTACACTTGAAGTAAAATCTGAAACAGGAACCTGGCTTTTTACTAACAACCCGGTAAGTAATAAGCTAGTTAAAAAAATGTATCGGATCAATTCAATTAATTTTAGGTAACGAATTATTTGTTGTCTGTTAATCACTTCTCCTGTTAAATGAACGTACAACCGGCTTTTAATTTTACAGTACAGGTTGTTTCCTTTTACATCCACAATTAAAAAGGAACTAAACCCCCGAAAATTAAAATATTTATGCAAATTGACCAGGAACCTACATTCTGTAGGTCTAACCGTCTTTCTGAAGGATTATTGTTTACCTCTTAAGGATAACGCAACATGCGCAAATAGATTGCCTTAAAACTATTATCACCATATTTAAGCAATCTTAAGCTACAACTAATTAAACCTTTAAAAGTATAATTATGTGTAAATATACATTCAAAGCAGAAACCAACACCAGCGTCAAACTTAGACTTTGAAAAATAAAGAACCGTTGCTTTCAGGGAATAGTACGAAAGAATTAAAAAATGGAGGAAGGCTCCATTAATACCAGATGATGTGAAAAAGGGAATCCGATGGCAGTGTTACTTTTTCTTTAACCGTATCGAGATTTTCTGTGCAGGAGTGACATTTTCGGCAAAGACAACGCCGATATTACTTTTCAACCATTGCCAAACATAATTCAGGCGCACCAACTTAGGATCGGAAGCAGGCAAAGTAACCGTAAAAGTGAGCTGGGTGGCGTCGCCTGACCAGGTGCCGGAAACTACAGAAGAATTGGTAATCGCATCCATTTTACCATTTTCATAAAACTTAAATTCATATTCACTGAAATTAGAAGTAACATCAACATCATTTAAGGTATAATTGTCCAGGAACCAGCTTCCGGTGGTAAGAACACCCAGTACATAATTTTCTTTTAGTTTATTTATGTCTTTTTTACAGGAAAAACATGATATTATAATGCAAACGCAAATAAAAGAGCGCAGGATAGTTTTCATATATGCAAGCAATTTATTTCACCTGGTTGAATTTAAATATGCAATAACGCAATTGCTATCAACTACCTGAAGTCAACAGATCAATGCCTGAAAAGTTTCCTCCTGATTGCTGAAAGCTACAGGGCGGACGCATCTAAATTTTAAACAGCTAGAAATCAAACCGTTTTAAATTTAATAAACCTTAATGTAATTTTGTTAGTTATTAAGAACCAATAACTTAAGAATTTAGATGCGTTTGCCCTGCTGAAAGCTAACGGCTGATAGCAAATGCGTCCTGTAGAATTAACTTATCACTATCTGTAAATATCACTATACTTTTTTTCTGCATAATCAAGGAAATACTGAATATTAAGAGCTTCCCCTGTTATATGTTCACACAACTGAGTACCTGAAAATCTTCTGCCGTGACAATGTATATTAGTACGAAGCCATTTTAACAAAGAATTTGTAGTGCCGGTTGTTATCTCCTGCTCCAGTAAAGGTATTTGTTTTTTGGCGGCATTAAAAAATTGGGCAGCATATAAACTTCCCAGGCTATAAGTGGGAAAATAACCAAACCCGCCATGGCTCCAATGTACATCCTGCAGGCAACCCCGCTTATCATCAGGTACTTTTACGCCTAAATAATTTTGATATTGTTCGTTCCAGTACGCCGGAATATCTTTTGTTTTTAGGAAGCCCTCCAGCAATAACTTTTCCATTTCATAGCGGATTATTACATGAAAATGATAGGTGAGTTCGTCGGCTTCCGTTCTTATAAGGGTAGGCTGCACCTTATTAATTCCTTTATACAAATCACGCGTTTGCAAATTCTGAAACTGAGCAGGAAACCATTTTTGTAAGGAAGCGTGGTGATAATGCCAGAATCCTTCACTTCTGCCAACATTATTTTCCCATAATCTGGACTGTGATTCATGAATGCTTAAAGATGCGTATTCTCCTAATGGCAAACCATATTCTTCTTCGGGCAGTCCCTGCTCGTATAGGCCATGGCCCGCTTCATGAATACAGCTCCATGTCATATTACCCAAATCATTTTCATCTATCCGGGTAGTTAAACGAACATCGTTACAGCTAAAATTAGTGGTAAACGGGTGTTCTGAGATATCCTGTCTGCCGGCATTAAAATCAAAACCAAGATCCTTTATTAACGCTATTCCAAAATTCCATTGTTGCTTCGGATCAAAATACTGATTGAGGAATGAGTCATCAACGTTAGGATAGTTATTTATTTTGTTTAGCAACCCGCGTAATGGTTCGCGGAGGCTATTAAAAGTTTTATCCAGGAATGCTACTGTTGAACCGCGTTCATATTCATTCAATAGTGCATTATAGGGATGCTCTTCATACCCCAGCAGTTCCGCCTCCTGTTTTTTTAACCGGATTATCAAATCCAGGTCTTTTTCAAAAAGATAAAATGAGTTTTCTTTTCTTGCTTCGATCCATGACTGATAGCTTTGAGAGGTGGTTTCACTTAACTCACGAACAAATGCAGCCGGTAACTTTTTCCCTTTGTTGTAGTCGTACAAGGACAATTCAATATTTTTTCTTTCATTATCCTTAAGATCATCTCTCGCATAAAGTGCTTCCAAAAGTTCACCTGTTTTGGTTTGTGTAAATAATGAATGAGCCATCTCTGCCAGGGTAGCTGTTTGCCGGGCCCTGGTTAATGCACTTTTTATTGGCATATAAGTTTCCTGGTCCCATTGCAGAACAGCCGCTGCGAATTTTATATCTGCTATTTTTTGAAAGGATGCCTTATATTGCCTGTACAATTCGGCGGTTGAAATATTGTTAACCATTTATAAAAAAGCTAATATTGTAAACCGGCAATGTTACTAAATTATTCATGAACTACATTTACCTTACTTTTTCAATTACCTAATTAAAATGTATGGTCTCCTTTTTTAAATATCTTATATTCTTCTGCTTACTGACTTCTTCCGGTACGCAGTTGAATGCACAGCAAATTGATTCAATGATGAATCTGTATCGTGATAATTTTCCGCAAGAAAAGATCCATGTGCATTTTGACAAAAACTATTATAACCCAGGAGAAACAATCTGGTTTAAAGCATATATCCTGAGCGGAGCAGCTTTGTCAGATATCAGTAAAAATTTATATGCTGAGTTGATTGATGAAAAGGGCTCCGTGTTGCAAAGGATCGTAGCCCCGATACTTGGCTCATCTGCAGCTTCTAATTTTACGATTCCTGTGAAATTTAACGGCCAGTATGTTCATTTCAGGGCCTTCACTTCCTGGATGCTTAACTTTGATACCAGCTTTCTGTTCAACAAAAATATTCGTATAATTTCATCTGCTTCGCCTGTCAACATCCCTGTCTCAAATATTACATCACTGCAATTTTTTCCTGAAGGCGGCGATCTTGTTGCAGATATCGAAACCAAACTGGCTTTTAAGGCAAACGATAAGTTTGGCCTGCCGGTACATGTAAAAGGATATATTAAAGGGGCCGATGGTAAAAAATTACAAGATTTTGTTACGGGTCACGATGGATTGGGGGCTTTTACTTTTGCACCTGTAAAAGGACAAACATACACAGCAGTCTGGAAAGATTCTACGAATAATGAAAACACCACCCCGCTGCCCCAAATAAGAAGTACCGGAATGGTATTAAATGTTACCAATGCTCCCCGGTCGGTAACCTTTGTGGTTAAAAGAAGTGAAGGAGATGAGTTATTAAAACAAGTGTACGTGGTTGCTCACATGGATCAGCAACTGGTTTACAGAGCGCGTATCAACCTTGCAGATAATTTTTTAAACAGTGGTAGAATTCCGGTTGACCAGTTACCGACCGGTATCCTGCAGATAACTTTATTTAACAGCAAATGGCAGCCGGTTGCTGAAAGAATTGTTTTTGTTAATAACAACGACTATATATTTGACGCATATCTTTCTACCCTCTCGAAAAATCTTAACAAGCGTGGAAAAAACACGATTGAAGTGGAGATTCCCGATACCTTACTATCCAATCTTTCCATCGCTGTAACAGATGCCGGTATTGATCCCTTACCGAATAATGAGGAAAATATCTATAGCCGCTTACTGCTGACGGATGATATAAGAGGGTATGTTCACAATCCGGCTTATTACTTTGCCTCACCAGCAGACAGCGTTGCACAACAACTGGACCTGGTAATGCTTACCCACGGTTGGAGGCGATTTAACTGGGATGACCTGACTAAAGGTAAATTGCCCACACTCAGGTTTCCGCCAGATAATTACCTCACCTTAAAAGGAAATGTTGTTGGAGCTGGTGGTGGAGGAAGTTTAGCAGATAAAACATTAAATCTTATCGTTCAATTAAAAGACTCCACTTCGCAATTTTTGTCTGTTGCGGTTGGTAGTGGAGGAAAATTCGCTACCGAGCCAATGGTTTTTTATGATACTGCTAAAGTGTTTTACCAGCTAAATAAAGATAAGCGGAAGGGCCCTGATAATATTATTCTTACTGTTGACAATGGCTTATGGAAAGGTGCTTCTTCGGTTCAGCTTCCTGCTAATATCAATGATGGATTAAGTCCCCTGGAAAGCAATACCATAGCAATTAACCGGAAAATATTTGATCAGAATATTAAGCTGGAGGCAGACCGCACCAAGAAAGCCAAATTACTGGAAGAAGTGGTAGTTAGGGGAAGGGTGAAGACTGCTGTTCAAAAAACGGATGATCTTTACACGAGTGGTTTATTTAAAGGTGGTGATGGTTATAGTTTTGATCTGTCAAATGATTTAACCGCATCTTCTGCAATGTCTTTATTTAACTACCTCCAGGGCAAGGTGCCGGGTTTACAGATCAGTAATGCCATGTCTTCAACTCCATCTTTAAGCTGGCGTGGTGGAAGTCCGGATCTTTTTCTAAATGAAATGCATACCGATGCGCAGGGATTGTCTACCATTTCAATGGCAGATATTGCTTATATAAAAGTTTTCCGTCCTCCGTTTATGGGTGCTACAGGTGGAGGTGCAGGTGGCGCTATTGCGGTGTACACGAAAAAGGGCGGTCAGCAAAACAATACAAATTTTATTGGTTTGAGTAAGGTTTCTATTATCGGCTATAGTCCTTTGAAAGAATTTTACTCTCCAAATTATGCACAGGAAAATCCGCTGAATGCCCTGGACGATATACGCACTACATTATACTGGCAACCTTATATTTTCCTTGATAAAGACAAGAAAAAAACAACCTTAAGCTTTTATAATAATGATATCAGCAAGAAGCTTAAGGTAGTGATTGAAGGGGTTAATGCCCTGGGAAAACTGACAAGGGTGGAAAGCTTTATACAACAGGAAAGCAAAGGTTTTTGAAGCAGGATTTACAGGATGGGAAATAATTCACAGAATTTAGTTATTAGAGACCAGTGTTTATGTTAGTGTTACATCTGCAAGATTCTGAAAATTATTTCCCATCCTGTAAATCCTGCTTCAAAAACATATAACTTAATCCAATGCTCATTCAGCGCATCATTGATTACCTTGAAGAACTTGTTCCACTTAGTTACCAGGTTTTTGAAGCAGGATTTTCAGAATGGAAAATAATTCACAGAATTTAGTCGTCAGAGACCAGCGTTTATTATTGAGTATTAATTTGAAAATTCTGAAAATTATTTCCCATCCTGTAAATCCTGCTTCAAAAACATATAACTTAATCCAAT
>JAABUN010000630.1_pt1 | contig 88102 bp, 79 predicted proteins | sample 5559311 | NCBI WGS metagenome assembly JAABUN01 (sample SAMN10711877, study PRJNA513370) | rock metagenome | isolation source: Antarctica rocks | place: Antarctica: Victoria Land, Siegfried Peak sud
GCTGCACCAGCTCATCGGGGTACTTCTTCGGACGTCCCATAGGTCTTGGAGCCTCACCTTCTGCCAGGACAGAATCCCAGCGCCGAGGTCTCCGTCAAACCCAGCCCAGCTCAGCGGTACCGCTGAAGCTGAGCAAGCCGGAGCCCAGGATGAGCATGCCCGGGTTGGCCTGGGAGTTGATCTGCGTGTTGGACCCGATGTCGCAGTTGCCCGACTCGATGAACACGACGCGGCCCGCGTAGTTCGCTGGGCACGACGCGTAGTAGGTCCCGTTGGCCTTGGCGGTGGCGCGCAGGCGCTCCACCGCATCGAGGCCGATGGAGCGGTCCATCGGGTAGTCGAGCACCGGGGCGTACGGGGAGATCTGCTCGTCGATCTTGCTCCAGCCGCTGGAGCCCTTCGGGTGGCCGAGGCAGGCGACGTGGACATCGGCGTTCGGGTTGCAGCGCACACCGACGATGCCGCCGTCGCCGGTGTTGATCATCGTCTTGTTGCCGTCGTTGGTGATGTCGAGGCGTCCGGCGATGAGGACCGCGCGCGGGACCACCTCGCTGACCTCCTCGGCGTTGACTAGCGCGATGAGCGTGCGCTTCTTGCCCCGGGCCTGCGCCTCGGCACGGACCCACAGCTTGCCGTCACCGTTGGCGTCGTAGGCCGGGGCCGCGGCCACCAGGGCGTCGGAGTAGAAGTTCGGGGCTCCCGGGGCGTTGTTGTCGCGGATCCGGGTGGCGTAGGTCGTCCCCGTTGCCGCATCGACCGACGGGAACAGCGCAGCCAGCGTGGTCGCCGCGGGGCAGCGCGTGTTGGAGACGGCCTGGTTGCAGGCGGGGTACTGGTTGGACGACGCCCCGACCCCGGGCCACTCGCGCGACAGGGAGAAGATCTGCGCGTTCAGCGCGGCCTCGGCGTAGTTGAACGCGGTCTCGCGGGTGCGCTGCTTGCGCGACTCGCCTTGCTGGGTGTCCACGTAGGCGAACGTCGACAGGCCGGTGCCCATCATCAGGGTCATGAGGACGATCGCTGTGACGAGCGCCCACCCGCCCTCCTCGCTGCGCAGGCGGGTCATCACCAGGTCACCGCCACGGCGGGCGCGATGCCCTCGAGGTTGGCTGGGTCGTAGACCCGCAGGCTGATGCTCAACGTGCCGTGGGCCGGGGGCTTGTAGGTCAGCGAGATGCCGTCCCCGATCATCTGGGTGCCGTTGTACCACTGGAACTTCATGGCTTCGCCTTCGGGGTCGGACGACAGCGAGCCGTTGAGCACGATGCCGGCGGGCGTGACCCGGGGGGCCTCGAACGCAGCGGTCGGCTTGCGGTTCTGGTTACGCAGGAAGATCCCGGTGGCCAAGCGCGTCTCCCCCGCGCCCCGGGCCACGTCGCGGTCGACGAAGACGTCGGACCGGACCGACGTCACGTCGGCGGTCGTCTGGGCCTGGTTGTAAGCGAACACCGGGCGGTCGAGCCCCGAGCGGCGGTTGACGACGTGGTCGACCACCACCTGCTGCGCGGCCCAGCCCGTGCCGGGGCAGGCCGCGTCGGGCGGTGCCACCGGCGGCGCCTGAGTGCTCCAGCGCTGCTCCTGGCGCCACAGGGTGGCGTTGGTCGCCACGCCCGTCACGCAGTAGCGCACGCGCATCACGTTGGCGGCGTTGGCCCCCGTGTTCGGGCCGATGGGGTCGACGCTCTGGAAGATCAGGTCATAGGGCTGCGCGCGGTCGACGGATTCGGGCCGGTCGAACGTCGGGCTGGCCAGGTTGCGCAGCTCACGCGCGAGGCGGTCCACGGTCTGCCGGGCCTGGTCCTGCGCCTCGTTGCGCTCGACGACGTCGCGCTGCCCGCGCTCGAACTGCGAGTACAGCGTCAGCGTCGCGCCCAGGATCATGGCGAAGAGCAGCATCGCGACGAGGAGCCCGGGCAGGCTAAACTCGCCGCGTTCGTCGCGCACGAGGTTCATCGCCGCACCGGCCCGAGCAACGTGGACTCGCCGAGGCGCTGGTCGACGGCAGCCACCGAGTAGTCGTGCGGGGTGCCGTTCGCGTCGGTGTCGAGATACTCCAGGATCGAGCCGGTGGCGGTGCGGTCGTAGCGGTTCGCGTAGGCGACCCCGTCGCGGTATATGCGGTAGTACTCGACAGAATCGCCCGTGTCCGGGTCACCAGACGAGGCCGCCCAGCTCAGCTTCGTGTTGCCACCCGAGACGTTGGAGGCCTGCAGGGCGGTGATCGGTGCCGGCACCGTGTTGGTCGCCGTGACGGGGAAGCTGCTGCTCGACTGGACGCCCTTGCGCTCGGCGCCGGCGTCGTCGCGGTCGTAGGCCAGTGCGTAGTACTCCGCGTCGCCTGCCGGGGGGTTCTCCAAGTGGCAGGCGGTGCGGATCGCCAGGGCGCAGACCTCGACGTCGGCACTGGTGCCCGGCACGTCGCGGAAGACCCGGTAGCCGATGATGTCGCGCTCGCGGTTGAGCGTCCACTCGAAGTCGACGTCGCCGGTGCTGCCGCCGCGCAGGCCGCCGCGGAAGCGCTTGACCGGGTAGGGCACCCGGCGGTTGACCGTCACCGTCACCGCACGGGTCGCGCCGGCCGAGCCGTAGGTGTCCAGCGCGCGTGCGCTGACCACGTAGGTGCCGTCGAGCACCTCGCCGTTGGCCGGATCGGTTGCGGCCGGCGGCGCCATCGTGCCGAGCTCCCACGAGTAGCTCCAGCTGGTGGCGCTGGCCCCCATCGTGGCGGCGCCGATCGGGCTGCCGTTGATCGAGATGCCGACCATGGCCGCAGGGCGCGTGGTGGTCACCGCAATGCTCAGCGTCGTCGTACCCTCGTGGACGACCGGCGTCGGCGACGGGCCGATGGTGGCCACCCCGGGGGGCCGCGGAAGCCCCCGGGTTCGGAAGCGTCGCGTCCTGCAGTGCGTAGCGGCTGCCGCCGCCGCCCTTCCAGCGGACGAGGCTGACGATGCGCTTGTAGTCGTCGGGGTTCGAGTCCGTGCCGGTGCCGCATGCCGCGGAGCAGGACCCGCCGCTGACCAGGCCGTCGACAGTGCCGTCGACGTTCGCATCGATGCCGCAATCGGCGGCGGCGGTGCTGGAGGCGCCGGTGCCGGCGACGCTGCCGTTGTTGCCCAGAAGGGTGCGGCAAGTGGCGGCCGTCGTCTGCCCGGCGCCGGTCGTGCAGAACCGCGAGGGGTCGTGCGGACCGGTGCCGTCGGCGGCGTCGTCCACCGAGCAGGTGCCCAGGGTCACGGAGTAGGTGATCCCGCGGCGGCGGATCTGGTACTCGGCGGCGCTGCCATTGTCGTCGCCGAGCCCGTCCATGGCTTGCATGCGGCCGACGATTGACTCCGGGGTGAGCTCGGCGTAGGACAACGATCGCGCGCCTCGGTGAGCTCACGCTGCAACGAGACACCCTGCTCCCGCGCCTTCGTCGACGTGGTGGCCGCGTTGGCGGAGTTGAGCATCGACATCGTCCCCACCAGCCCGGTCAGCAGCAGAGCAGCGGCGACCATCACCTCAACGATGGTGAATCCGCGTTCGTCGGAGATCGGGCGGGGCAGGCGCATGCCCTCAAGTCTTCGGCGGCGGGCGTGCGGTGCCCATCCGGTACGGCGCCGGGTGGACGAATGTTTGGCGACCCCCGCGCGTCGGCGTCCCAGCAGCGCCTCTGAACGGCCGCGAGGCGGGCCGTGTGGCCCGCCTCGCGGTGTTCGACAGGTGAAGGGCTGCTCCTAGAGCAGCGTGGGTGCTACCAGCTGCCGCTGGCCGGGCAGGAGCCCGAGCCCTTGGTCTCGCAGGTGCGAACCGCGGCGCCGCCTGAAGCCTTCGTGATCGTGAACGTGTTGGTCGACTTCGAGGTACCGACGATCGTGTAACCGTCGGCACTGGCGGCGGTGATCTCCACGCCGGGGTTCTCGTTGACGTTCAGGCCGGTGTTGGTCTTGGTCAGCGACGTCTTGCAGCCGGTGTAGGCCTGCTCGTCGGTGAAGCACGACTCGATCTGGGAGACCATGTTGCGCGCATCGGACTTCGCCGACGCGTCCTGGCCCTTCTTCTGCTGACCGAGGAAGGTCGGCAGCGCGATCGCGGCAAGGATGCCGACGATCAGGATGACAACCAGCAGCTCGATGAGCGTGAAGCCACCTTCGTCCTTCTTGAAGTTCTGCAGCAAGGGGATCCCTCCTGAGGATCGTGAGTAACTGGGGTCGACCACTTACATCGGCACCGTCCGCAGAACCTTGATCGCTAGGTCGACTTGAACGGCGCGAGGCGGGCCGTGGGGCCCGCCTCGCGGAGGTGCAACATTGGCGAGCTGCTACCGCAGCGCCGCTGACTTACCAGCTGCCGCTGGACGGGCATGCGCCCGAGCCGGTGGCCGAGCAGGTGCGAACCGCGGCGCCGCCTGAAGCCTTCGTGATCGTGAATGTGTTGGTCGACTTCGAGGTACCGACGATCGTGTAACCGTCGGCACTGGCGGCGGTGATCGCCACGCCGGGGGTCTCGTTGACGTTCAGGCCGGTGTTGGTCTTGGTCAGCGACGTCTTGCAGTTGGTGTAGCTCTGCTCGTCGGTGAAGCACGACTCGATCTGGGAGACCATGTTGCGCGCATCGGACTTCGCCGACGCGTCCTGGCCCTTCTTCTGCTGACCAAGGAAGGTCGGCAGCGCGATCGCGGCAAGGATGCCGACGATCAGGATGACGACCAGCAGCTCGATGAGCGTGAAGCCACCTTCGTCCTTCTTGAAGTTCTGCAGCAAGGGGATCCCTCCTGAGGATCGTGTGTACGGGGTCGACCCAGTCATCGGCCGGCCCGCGCAAAACCTGAACCCCTGCAGATCAGACGATCTTCTCGGGGTGGACAATGGGGCGATGGTCAACCGCCGGCTCCTGCTCCTCGCCGCCCTGCTGCTGCTCGTCGGCTCGGTCGCGGGCGCGCTGACGCCGCGCGAGGACCGCAAGGGGCAAGCCCCGCCCGCGCGAGCCTCCACGCCCCTGCCCCGGGTCAGCGCGACGCTCCCCGGGGCCGGTCCGGTCCAGGCCCGCGTCGGCGATCTCGTGTCGCTGCGGGTGCGCTCGCGGACCCAGGACGAAGCAGAGCTCGCTGCGTTCGGACTCACCCAGCCTGTCGGCCCGGACGTCGTCGGCGAGTTCACCTTCGTCGCCGACCGGCCCGGGCGCTTCCCGGTGCATCTCAGCCTGGCCGACACCGATGTCGGCACCGTGGTGGTGCGCCGCCGCTGAGATTCAGGCCTGAAGCTCAGCGGCGCAGCAGGACCCCTCGGGCTGTCCCGGTCGTCCAGCCCGGCGGGGGACTTACGCCTGTTCGCGCCGCGCGGCCTGGGCGTCGTGGTCGGGCAGCAGGTGCCCGGACCCCTCGCACCACGGGCAGGTGATGGTGCTCGCGGTCCCACCGAGGTTCGAGACGACCGTGCCCTTCCCGCTGCAGGGCGAGCAGACGGGCTGCTCGGCGGGGTCGGCTGGCTGTGCGTCGGTGCTCACGGGCGGCGAGCGTAGCGCCGGCGCCGCGGCGAGGTTCGTCCCAAGGGTCCAAGAGGAGCCAGCGGCCGCGGACCCGGCGAGGCAGGCCCTACCGTCCGCATGGTGCCCTTCGCCCACGACGGCCGGTTCGCACCGAGCCCGACGGGCGACCTGCACCTGGGCAACCTGCGGACCGCCCTGCTGGCCTGGTTGTTGGCCCGCTCGGCGCGGGCCCGGTTCCTCGTGCGGGTCGAGGATCTCGACACGGGGCGCGTGCGCGCGGGGATCGAGGCGCGGCAGCTGACCGACCTTCGGCGCCTCGGGTTGACGTGGGACGGGGCGGTCGTGCGCCAGTCCGAACGATCCGCCCTGTACGCGCAGTCTCTGGCCCAGCTCGAGGGTGATGGTCTGACCTATCCCTGCTGGTGCTCACGGGCCGAGATCAGGGCTGCTGCGTCGGCGCCGCAGGAGGGCGATGACGACGTGGATGGGCGCTACCCGGGCACCTGTCGCGCCCTCGCCTCGGGCGCGCGGCGAGAGCGGGAGCGCTCGGGGAGGCCCGCCGCCGTACGGGTGCGCGCGCAAGGCGCCCGGATCGCATTCACGGACCGGCTGGCTGGGCCCCAGACCGGTGTTGTCGACGACTTCGTCGTCCGGCGCAACGACGGCGCGTTCGCCTACAACCTCGCGGTCGCCGTCGATGATGCGGACCAGGGCATCGGTGAGGTCGTGCGCGGGGCCGACCTGCTGTCCTGCACCCCTCGGCAGCTGTGGCTGCTGGAGCGCCTGGGGCTGCGCGCCCCGGCCTACGCCCACGTCCCGTTGCTGCTCGGCCACGACGGGCAGCGCCTGGCCAAGCGCAACGGGGGCCAGACGCTGGCCCAGCGAATGGCCGCCGGTGACGGCGTCGACGCGGTGCGCACCGAGCTCGCCGCGTCGGCCGGCCTCGTCGAGGCCGCGACCCAGCCCCTTTCGCTCTCGGCGCTGCTTACCGGGTTCGACCCGGCCCGGCTGACCACCGCGCGCCCGCGATAGGTTCTGCCCGTGCCTTTGGACCCCGCCGCGATCGCCGACCACGCCCGGGCGTCAGGCCGCCTGGGCATCGATACCGAGTTCATGGGCGAAGGGCGCTACCAGTCGTTGCTGTGCCTGGTCCAGGTAGCGGTGGAGACCGGGGACGGCGCGATCGACGTCAGCGTCCACGACCCGCTGACCGGGGAGCTCGACGCCGCGCCTCTGGCCGCCGTGCTGGCCGACCCCGCCGTCGAGATCGTCATGCACGCGTGCCGCCAGGACGTGGGGCTGCTGCGCCGGTCCTGGCAGACCGAGATCACCAACCTCTTCGACACGCAGGTCGCGGCGGGCTTCGCCGGCCTGCGCGCCCAGCTCGGCTACGAGCCGCTCGTCCACGAGATCCTCGGGGAGCGCCTGCAGAAGTCCGCGAGCTTCTCGAAGTGGGACGCGCGCCCGCTGTCTGAGGAGCAGCTGGTCTACGCCCGTGAGGACGTGGTGCACCTGCTGCAGCTCTCCTCCACGCTGCGGGCGCAGCTCGCCGAGCTCGGGCGCCTCGACTGGGCCCGGGAGGAGTGCCGGGCCCTCGAATCGATCTCCGACGTCCGTGATGCGAATGGGTTGTTCGCTCGGCTGCCGCGGATAAACAGCCTGGACCCGAGCGCGCGCGCGGTTGCCTTCGAGCTCGTTCAGTGGCGCGACCACGAGGCGCGCGAGCGCAACCGCCCGACGCAATCGGTGCTCCCCGACGCCGGGCTCGTGGAGATCGCCAAGCGCAAGCCGACCAGCGCCGAGCGTCTCGGGCAGATCCGCGGGCTGCACGAGGGGATCCTGCGGCGGCAGGGGCCGGCGCTGATCGCCGCCGTGGAGCGCGGCAAGGCACGCGAGCCCATCCCGGTGGAAGGCGTGCGCGGTCCGCCCCCCGAATCCGACGACGCTCCGCTCATCGCCCTCTGCGAGGTGCTGGTGCGCACGCGGGCCAAGGACGCGGGGCTCGCCTACGAGCTGATCGCCGCGCGCGCCGACCTCCAGCAGGTGGTGACGGCGACGCGCACCGGCGGGAACGAGCCCGACGTCCGCACGCTGCAGGGCTGGCGGCGCGACCTCGTCGGCGCCGAGCTGCTCGACCTGCTGGCCGGGCGCCGCAGCCTGCGCGTCGGCGACGACCGCCGGGTGACGGTCGCCGTCGAGGCCTGAAGCGCTAGCGCTAGCGCTAGCGCGACCGGCCGGAGCCGGAGGGCCACTTGCGGCCCGAGCCGCCGGAGCTCTGTCCGCCGCCACCGCCGCCGCCGCGGCGCGCCCGCTGCCCGCCGCCGCCCTGACCGCGACCCTGGGGCCGCGAGCGCTGGACGGCCTGGAAGCCGGCCTCCTCGAACTCCCGGTCGAGCCGGAGCGCGGAGGCGATCCGCCCGACGTCCCCCGCCTGGTCGGTCGCGACGAAGGTGACGCCGACGCCGGTGCGGCCGGCGCGGCCCGTGCGGCCGATGCGGTGCACGTAGCCCTCGCGATCCTCCGGCGGGTCGAAGTTGATGACGTGCGAGATGCCGTCCACGTCGATGCCGCGGGCGGCGACGTCGGTGGCCACCAGGGTGTCGATGGCACCCGACTCGAAGCGGGCCAGCGCCTTCTCGCGTTGCTTCTGGGACTTGTCGCCGTGCATGGCCATGGCGGCCAGTCCCTCGGTGCCGAGGCGTTTGACGAGCCGGTCGGCGCCGCGCTTGGTGCGCACGAAGACGAGGGTGCGCTCGCTGTCGCCGCGAAGCTGGCCGACCAGCGCACCAATGCGCCCGTCGTGGTTGACGCGCACGAAGCGGTGCTCGATGTCGGCGACGCGCTGCTCGGTCGGCACGTGCTCGTGGATGACCGCGCCGGTCGTGTAGGCCGCGGCGATCCGCCCCGCCTCGCCGTCCAGCGTGGCGGAGAAGAACAGCGTCTGCCGGTCGCGCGGGCAGAGGTTGACGAGCCGGTCGACGGCGGGCTTGAAGCCCATGTCGAGCATCCGGTCGGCTTCGTCCAGGACGAGGATCTTGACGTTGTCGAGCTTGAGGGCGCCGCGCTGCAGCAGGTCCTCGAGGCGGCCGGGGGTGGCCACGACGATGTGCGACTTGCGCGCCTCGCGGGCCTGCTTCTCGAGGCCGACGCCGCCGTAGACGGCGGAGATGCTCAGCGCGCGGGAGTGGGCGACGGAGCGCGCCTCCTCGACGATCTGGGTCGCCAGCTCACGAGTGGGGGCGAGGATGAGCGCCGCCGGGCGGGCGTCGGTGGCCTCGATGCGGTCGACGATCGGCACGGCGAAGGCAAGCGTCTTGCCCGACCCCGTGGGGGACTTGGCCAGGACGTCACGGCCGGCGAGGACGTCGGCGATGACGAGCCGCTGGATGGCGAACGGCTCGGTGAAGCCGCGGGCGCTCAGCGCACCCACGACGGGTGAGGACACGCCGAGATCGGCGAAGGACTGCGGGGACATGTGGATGGAACTCCTAAGGGCAGCGACATGGGGCCGCGTGCGATTCGGATGAGTGACGGCTGACCCGAACCGCGTGAAAGCGAGACCTGAGCGAGCTGCCTGCGGCCGACGGCGCCGGACGCGGTGAGCACCGTAGCAGCCCCGGCGTCAGGAGCCCGGGACGAACTGCCTGCAAACCGACGGGTCGCCGCCGCGGAAGCCCGACAGCCAGGCGCTTCGCCGCTGGTCCGGCGTGCCGTGGTGCTGCTCGTTGTTGACGTCGAAGTCGCCGACGGCAAGCGCCGTGTTCATCGCCTCTTCGATGTCGCCGGGCTTCAGCAGGCCCTGCTCGTAGACCGAGTTCCCCCACGTACCGGCCATGCAGTCGGCCTGGAGCTCGAAGGGCTTGGCGCTCCGCGACCGCGGGCCGGACGTGAAGAGGCCGAGCTCGTTCTGGATGTTGTGCGCGTACTCGTGGGCCACGACGTAGGCCACGCCGAAGTCCCCGGCCGCGCGACCGGCGCCGGCGCTCTGGCCGGGCAGCCCGCGGGCGACGCCCTGGTAGAGCTCGGCGGCGAACTGCTGGGCGAAGTAGATCGTGTCGTCGTTGGGGCAGTAGAACGCGGCGCTGTCGTCAGCCACGGTGTTGCACCCGGTGAAGGCCCGGCGGCCGGGGGCGATCCAGTCGTAGCGGACGTTCGGCGCTGGAAGGTTCGACGCGGTCAGCGTCTTGGTCCAGTACGCGTCGACGCTGTCCAGGATGTCGGACAGGAACTGGTCGATCGTCTGCGTCCCGGTGCGCCCGCGCGAGCGGACCCTCGGGCTCGTCGTCTGGGCCTCCGGGATGGCCTGCTCGATCTGGCCGAGCACCTCTTCGATGCGCTTGCGGATGCGCTCGCGGCGGCGGCGGACCCCCTTCTTGATGTTCTGCGTGCGCTGCTGGACCTCGGCGCGAACCTGGTCGCGCACCGTCTCCGGGTCGGTCTGCCCGCAGCCGACGGTGCCGAGCGTCGCGGCGACCGTGAGCAGGACGGCCAGGCCGAATCGTGGGCGCAACATCGCGCTGGAGGGTAGGGACGCACGCATGACCGACCCCTCTCCCCTCTGCCCCACCTGCGGCCAGCCCGCCTCCCGGGCCCTCGCCGGGCCGGAGCACGGCTTCGAGTGCCGCAACGAGGCCTGCGCCGAGTTCGGCCAGGCGCTGCGCGTCGACGAGCCCGCACCTGAGCAGCCGCCGGGGCCGGGGGCCTAGGTGAGCTGCCCGGGGACTTGCCACGCGCACTCCCCATTTCCCGGGAGCAAGACGGCGCTCATCCAGGCGCTCCGGGCTTCCCCACATCGTCACCTGCATCGGCGGGAACTCAGCGCTGGGTGAAGCAGTCGTCGTCACCAGCGGCCGGTCACGCACGCTGAGCGGCGTGTTGCTTCGGCAGGGTCGAACCTGCCGGCAGCGGTCAGCATCTAGCCACGACCTTCGAGAGCGTCAGCCGACGTCACGGCAAGCTCGGCAAGCTCGCGCAGTCGGCTGACGAGGTCGTCCGTCCGCTGACTGGCCTGCTCAGTGGCGTCAGCTTCACCGAAGCGAACAGCCTCCTCCGAAGCTGAAACGTTCTCGAGGGCGGCCCCCTCCAGTACCCATGCGGCGTCCAGTACGTCGGCGATGGTGTCAGTCACTCCCAGCTCCGCATCGCCGGGCTCCTTGCCGCCAGCGTAAAGGTACGCGAGCTTGAAGGTGCTGCGTTCGTAAGCGACGGGTCCCCGCCGGGATACGTAGGCCGTCCACCGCGCTTCCAGGGTTTCCGCGAGCCTCTCGGTGCACGCCAGCACACGGTCCTTGGTGTGCTCCTTGAGATGTACTGCGTCCACCATGAAGCACTGGCGCAGCTCAGCGACCGAGTTTGCCGGCAGCTCGTTGTGAGCAGGCAGGGGCATGCGGCCAAAGTCCACGTTCGCAGACGACAACTTCTCGTAGGTCTCGTCCGTCACTTCGCGCACCGGAGCGAATAGCAGGCGTCCAAAGACGCTGCGCTTGACCCGCCCCTGCACCAGCGCGGTGGCGGCAAGGCAGCTATCTGAGACCAGGATGGCGTGGTGTGTTTCTGCGTCCGGCAAGTAGCTCGCGTGGGCGAGCGCGTACCGGTCGGCCTCCTTTGGAGCGAACGATGGGCTGTAAAGGTCGATGGGCTCCGCCGGCAGGTCGACCTTCATCCATTTGCCGAGTTTGACGACGAGGTTGCCTGCCAGCTCGTCGCCGCCGAGGAGACGGGCGTCCCCACGGACAAAGATGTCCAGTAGCCAGGGGGCCTTGAAAACGTCGCCGAAGTGGACATGCTCTTCCGGCGCTCGCCAGGGCGGGTCCTCGTCGTCCGCCATAAGAGACCTAGCCTGCCGCGGGAACGCGGGTCATGGTGCTAGCGCCGTGCCAGCGAGCGCGCCGCGGGACCGAACGGGCGTAGGGAAGCGGTTCGGCCGTGCTGTCATCGACTTCGGGCGAGGCAGGCTCTGCCTCGTCGGTCATCATCCCGACGAACCAGCTCGACAACGCGCGCTCGTCATGGTCAGGGATGTCGATGGTTGAAGGCATCACGAAGTTCATCTCGCTATCCATCACTCTGACTCTTTCGATCGCTACCGCACGGCCCGTCTCCACAGGAGATGCAACTCGGTCAGCATCGAAGGTCTCGGTGCCTCCTTCGTTGAGGGAGACGATGCACAGGCCAGACCTGAGCCGCTCAACTGCGCCGAAGGCGGTGGAGAAGCTGATGCCGAACCGCTGATACAGCTCGTGCTCTGCATCACTGACGGCCGTGCTCCATTCTGCGACTGCGGGCTGAGCGTGCATGACGACGTCCTCGACCAGTCGGTCAAAGCGCCAGGCGTCCATTCCCTTAGCCGACAGTCGGACGGCGGCAGCCAGCTGCGGAAACACGCCGAGCCCGAAGGCGCTTTGCGTGAGGGAGGCAAGGCACTCAGCTGCGCCACTTAGACGTGTGATGTCCCCGACCAGGCCGGCTAGCGCGAACCGCGGCAGCATCGCGATGTTGACCCGGTTGACCCGCCCGATGGGGGCTGAGTCAGGCAGGATGCGTTCTCGGCGTAGGCGCTGACGCTTCTTGGGGCCGCGTTCGCCGCCGCCGAGGAACACGTCGAGCTCGCGGTTCGTGACGAATGTGGGGGCAGCGGCGTCCATCTCGTCTCCTATCGACCCGACATTATGTCGGGTCGAGAACGATAGCGCAATCCTCCGCGTTTCTCGACCTCCCGGGCGCCGAGCCCCGAGCTCTACGGCTTTCTCCGGTCTTCTTTCCGTTTCCCCCCTCCCGCTTCGCAGTGGGCGAACATCTAGGGCCGTGAGTGAGGTTCAGCGCCGACGCGCCGGCACGCCATCGCGTCAGCGCTCGCGCCCAGCCCAGAGGCCTACCCGGCACAAACGCCGTCGGCGACCGCCGAGCCTGCCGCAGCGGCGCCGCCGGGCGCTCCACGTCTCGACGGTTTCGGATGACTTCGCCGAACGGGTCGGCTGACACCTGACAGGTGTCGGTCGCACCTGACAGCTCCTTGAGTGACAGGGCGCTGCCAGTACGGCTTGCGAACTGGGCAGCACCGCCCCTACTTGATCTGGTCGTAGACCTTGAAGAGCGGGAGGTACATCGCGATGACGATGAAGCCGACGATCCCGCCGACGAAGACGATCATGATCGGCTCGAGGATCGACGTCAGGGCCTTGACGGCGGACTCGACCTGGTCCTCGTAGAAGTCGGCGATCTTCGACAGCATGGTGTCCAGGGCGCCGGTCTCCTCGCCGACGCCGACCATGTGGCTGACCATCCCAGGGAAGACGGACGCCGCCTTGAGCGGTTCCGCGATGGTGCCACCGTTCTTGACCGAGTCGATGACGTCGGCCATGGCCTTCTCCACCACGGTGTTGCCGGCGGTCTTTCCGGTGATCTCCAGCGCCTGCAGCAGGGGCACGCCGGCGGTCACGAGGGCCGAGAGGGTGCGCGACCAGCGGGCCAGCGCGATCTTCTGGACGATGGCGCCGATCTTGAACGGGGTCCGCAGGCGAAACGCGTCCCACTGCCCGCGCCCGCGCTCCGACGCCTTCCACTTCTTGAAGGCGATCCACCCGCCGATCATGAGGCCGAACATGACGTACCAGTAGCCCTTGAAGGCATCCGACAGCGCCACGGTCCACTTGGTGATGATCGGCAGGTCGCCGCCGAACTCGGCGAAGACGCCGACGAAAACCGGCACGAGGAAGGTGATCAGCGCGAACAGGACGATGAAGGCGAAGCCCATGATCACCGTCGGGTAGGTCATGGCCGACTTGACCTGCCGGCGCAGCGAGTCGTCCTTCTCGAGCTGGTCGGCGATACGGATCATCGAGGCGTCGAGCATGCCGCCCGTCTCCCCCGCGCGGGTCATGGCGACGAACAGCGGATTGAAGACCTTGGGGTGGCGCTCGAGGGCGTCGGACATCGGCAGGCCGGCCTCGACATCCTTGCGGACCTTGACGATGACCTCGGCCAGCGCCTTGTTCTCGGTCTGGGACTCCAGGACGTACAGCGACTTCAGGATCGTCATGCCCGAGCTGATCATGGTCGACAGCTGCCGCACCATGATCGTCATGTCGGTGGCCTTGATCTTCTTCTTGCCGAAGCTGATCTCCTTGGACGGGCTCTTGTCCGCGATGGCCAGGACGATCAGGCCACGCGCCTTGAGCTGGTCGGTGACCGCCTGCTTGGACTCGGCCTCGACCTCGCCCGCCGCCTTGGCGCCGGCGAGGTCCATCGCCTTGAAGACGTAGGTCGCCATGGTCTAGGCCGCCAGCCCCATGTTCGAGCCCGGGGCGCTCATGAGGCGGGCGAGCTCGCCCGGCGTCGAGGAGCGCTGCTCGGCCAGCGTCTTGGTGATCTTCCCGGCGCGGACCAGGGCGGCCAGGGCGGCGTCCATCGTCTGCATCCCGGTGGCCGACCCGGTCTGCATGGACGAGGCGATCTGGTGGGTCTTGCCCTCGCGGATGAGGTTGCGCACTGCGGGGGTCGGGACGAGGATCTCGCACGCCGCAACGCGGCCGGAGCCGTCGGCGGTGGGCAGCAGCTGCTGGGTCATGATCCCCTGCAGCGCGACCGACAGCTGCACGCGCACTTGCGCCTGCTGCTCGGCCGGGAAGACGTCGATGATGCGGTCGATCGTCTGCGGCGCGTCCTGGGTGTGCAGGGTGGCGAAGACGAGGTGGCCGGTCTCCGCCGCGGTCAGCGCCGTGTGGATAGTCTCCAGGTCGCGCATCTCGCCGACCAGGATCACGTCGGGGTCCTGGCGCAGCGCGCCCTTGATGGCCGCCGCGAAGGACGAGGCGTCCGAGCCGATCTCGCGCTGGTTGACGATGCACTTGCGGTGGCCGTGTAGGAACTCGATCGGATCCTCGATGGTCATGATGTGCTCTTCGCGCGTCGCGTTGATCTCGTCGATCATCGACGCCAGCGAGGTCGACTTGCCCGAGCCGGTCGGGCCCGTCACCAGGACGAACCCGCGCGGCTTGGTGGTGAACTCGTGCACGATCGGCGGCAGCCCGAGCTCGTCGATCGGGACGATCTTGGCCGGGATGAGCCGGAAGGCGGCGCCGAGGGCGGCGCGCTGGAAGTAGGCGTTGACGCGGAAGCGGGCGTGCCCCGGGATGGAGTAGGCGAAGTCGAGCTGCCAGTTGGTCTCCAGGCGCTGGCGCTGGTCGTTGTTGAGGATCGAGTAGACGATCTCGCGCGTATCGGTGGCGTCCAGGACGGGGAAGTCGTCCATGGCGACCAGACGACCGCGAACGCGGATCATCGGGTGCGAGCTGGCCGTGATGTGCAGGTCCGATGCACGGCGCTCCAGGACGGTCATGAGCAGGTCGGCGAAGTCGAATCTCATCTCGCCCTGGTTGTCGGCCGCTGGACGCGAAGGCTTGAGCGGCGGGGGCTTCTACGTGCCGGAGCCGAGGACGCGGGTGACCTCGGCGATCGAGGTGCGCCCGAGGCGCACCTTCTCGAGGCCGTCGTCGCGCAGCCGGCGCATGCCGTCGCGGACCGCGAGCTCCGCGATCCGGTCCGCTGATGCGCGCTCGACGCACAGCGTGCGGATCTCGTCGGTCAGGATCATCACCTCATAGATGCCGATCCGGCCCTTGTAGCCCGACATGTTGCACCGCGCGCACCCGACGGGCTCGTAGGCCTCGATGTCCATCACCGACGGGTAGCCGTTGTCACGCAGGATCTCCGCCGTGACGATCGTGCGGCGCTTGCAGTGCTGGCAGAGCACGCGCGCGAGACGCTGGGCCACCACGCAGTCGATCGCCGAGGACACCAGGAACGGCTCGATGCCCATCTCGATGAGCCGGGTGATGGCCGAGGGGGCGTCGTTGGTGTGCAGCGTGGAGAGGACGAGGTGGCCGGTCAGCGCGGACTCGACCGCGATCTGCGCCGTCTCGCGGTCCCGGATCTCGCCCACCATGATGATGTCTGGGTCGGCGCGCATCATCGCCCGCAGGCCGTTGGCGAAGCTCAGCCCGGCCTTCGGGTTGATCTGCACCTGGGTGATGCCCTCGACCTGGCGCTCGACCGGATCCTCGATCGTGATGATGTTCTTCTCCGGCGTGTTGACCTCGCCCAGGGCGGCGTAGAGCGACGTCGACTTGCCCGAGCCGGTCGGGCCCGTGACCAGAACCGCGCCGTAGGCCTGCTTGATCGCCCGCTCGAACTTGTTGCGCTCCCCGTCCGCCATGCCGAGCTTCTCGAGGTCGACGACGACGTTCTCCTTGTCCAGGATGCGCATGACGATCGACTCGCCGTGCACGCTGGGCAGGGTCACGATGCGCAGGTCGACGTGGTGGGAGTCGACCGTCATGCCGACTCGGCCATCCTGCGGGATGCGCCGTTCGGAGATGTCGAGGTCGGCCATGATCTTCACGCGGCTGATGACGCCGGCGACCATGCGCCGCGGCACCGTCGTCGTCTCGTTGAGCACGCCGTCGACGCGAAAGCGCACGCGCATGTCCTTGCCGTCGGGGGCGAGGTGCACGTCGGAGGCACCCTGCTCCACGGCCTGCGCGACGATCTGGTTGACGAGCTTGATGACCGGCGCGTCCTCCGCGGTCTCGCGGAGGTCGATGACCTCGGCGGCAGCGCTGCTCTCCTCATCGACCGCCGCCGTGGACACGACGTCGTCCAGCCGCGACAGGCGGCTGATGAGGTTGAGGACGTCCTCGCGGGAAGCGACCGCGGTACGCACCTCGTAGCCCGTCATGAGCGACACGTCGTCGACGACCCGGACGTTGGCGGGATCTGCCGTGGCCAGCAGGAGGCCGCGCTCGGACGTGAACGCGATCGGCACCGCCTCGTAGCGCTTGGAGCTGGAGTGACCGAGCAGGTTGGCCGCGGCCATGTCGACCGAGAAGCGGGTCAGGTCGACGTGGTCGAGACCATGACGCTCCGCCATCGCGCGTGCCAGCTGGTCCTGGGTGACGTGCCCGGCCGCTACGAGCACCTGCTCCGGGGTGGTGCCGGCGCCGCGCGCGGCCTCGATCGCCTGCTCGGCGCGTTGGGCGTCGACGGCCCCCTGCTCGACGAGGACGTCGGTCAGGAACCGCGTGCGGCCGGTGCGCGGCCCGGGCTTGGTGACCCCGTCCCACGCCGGTCCGGGGTCACGGGCCAGCGCCCCGTCGGTCGCCGGCTCGGTGACGGACCTTAGTTGCGGGGGCTGGTTCATGAGGTCTGGGGGTTGGTCCACGTGCTGCGCCTTGCCTCATGGCCTGGAGGGGCGCCTCCAGGCCGGTCCACGCCGAGAAGCTCTCGGCCCCCTGGCGCACCAGGATCTCCAACCCATCGACGGCCGCGCAGCCGGACTCTTGAGCGGCACGGACGAGAGGGGTGGTTCCCTTTGATGCGTAGACCAGGTCGACGATGCACGGGTAGCTGGAAAGATGATCGGCGTCCAGCGGCCATCCCTTGAACTGAGGAGGCTGCCCGGCGAGCCCGGCGGGCGTGCAGTTGACGAGGATGTCGGCAGCCGGGGCCGTCGCCGTCGCGGTGACGCCGAGGTCAGCCGCGAGCGCCGCCGCCCGTTCGGGGTTGCGGTTCCACACGAGGACCTCGCGTGCACCTGCGTCGCGCAGGGCCCAAGCCACCGCCCGGGCGCTGCCGCCGGCGCCCAGGATCAGCGCGCGGGCGTCGCGCGCGCTGACGGGCAGCGCCGCGATGAACCCCGGTGCGTCGGTGTTGTCGGCGTGGATCGCCTCGGTCCCGGCGTCGAAGCTCAGCGTGTTAGCGGCGCCAATGGCCTGCGCGCGCACGCTGGCGGTCGTCGCGAGGGCCAGCGCCGCCTCCTTGTGCGGGATCGTGACGTTCGCGCCCACGAACCCCGCGCCGGGCAGCGCCCGCACCGTCTCGGCCAACAGCTCGGGCGGGACCGGCAGGTGCTGGTAGGTGAAGTCGGTCCGCCCGAGCGCCGCCAGGGCAGCGCGGTGCATCGCCGGGGACCGGCTGTGGGCGACAGGCCAGCCCAGGACCCCGAGGCGCTTCAGCAGCGCGACGGGTCCTTGCCACCGCGCTTGTCGCGCGCCGCGTTGTAGGCGGCTACGTCGCGCTGGAAGGCGGCGTCGGTCGAGGAGAAGGTGTGCGCGCCGTTGCCGCACGGCTTGACGACGTAGTAGAGGAAGTCGACCTTCGCCGGCCGCGCCGCCGCCTTCAGCGACGCGAGCCCGGGGTTGCCGATCGGCGTGGGCGGCAGGCCCTTGCGCGTGCGGGTGTTGAACGGCGTGTCGCGCTTGAGCTCGGAGACCCGCAGGGGGCGGCTGAAGTTGTCGAGGTCGTAGCGGATGGTCGCGTCGATCCCAAGCGGGATCCCCTGCTTCAGCCGGTTCTGGATGACGGCGCTGATCAGGCGGCGATCCTTGTCGGCGAGCGCCTCGCGTTCGATCATCGAGGCGATGATGAGCACGTCGTAGCGCGTGAGCTGCCGGCGTTTGGCGCCCTCGAGGTCGACCTGCCCGAGGTTGCGGCGGAACGCCGTGAGCTGATCGCGGACGAGGCGGCTGGCCGCTGCGCCCGGCTTGAGCTCGTAGGTCGCCGGGAAGAGGAAGCCCTCCAGGGACGGTGTGCTGCGCGGGGCGCCGTAGCTGCGCGGGTTCAAGGCCGAGGAGCGCTTGGAGGCCGCGAGGTAGTCCCCCGTCAGGCCGGCGGCCTTGACCATCTTGGCCGTCTCCTTGCGGGACAGGCCCTCGGGCAGGGTCACCCGGATCGTCTTGGGCGGTGGAGCCGTCTGGCTGAGGGCCTCGATCGCCGCGGCGTAGCTCATGCCGCGCCGCAGGCGGAACGTGCCCGACTTGAGAGTCCCCCCCTCCAGGCGCGCGCGCAGGCTGAAGAAGGTCTTCGAGGAGACCACGTCGCGCGCAGCCAGCAGCTCGCCGATCTGTCCCGCGCTGGACCCGGGCGGGATGCGGACCGAGACGGGCTGGTCGCCGTCGCCCTTGAGCGGCTGGTAGAGCGAGACGACCACCCACGCGATCGCCGCGATGACCAGGAACACCGCGAGCGCCCAGAACCGGCGCACGCCGCGCCGCTGCCCGGGCACGCGCGGCACCCCAGGGGTGCCGATCCGCCCCTTCTTGGCCGCCGTGGCGCCCTGGGCGCGGGCGGCGTCGGCCGCCGAGACCTTGCGCACGCCGATCGGCGTGTCGTCACCGGCGCCCGCCGCGGGCGCTTCGAACGGGCGCGGGCGCGCGGGCGGCGTGGGGACCTGGCGCGGCGGCGGCGGCACGGCCTGCGGCGGCGGCGCGACGACCTGGGGCGGCGCGGCCTCGCTGCGGACCACCGGCGCCGGGGCCCAGCGTGGCTCGGCGGCGGGTTCTGGTTCGGGGTCGGCGAGCGTCTCCGGCTCTGAGGGCAGGTCAGAGGTCGCCACAGAGTTCGGTTTCGGCACGGAGGCGACGGTGTGCTCCGGCTCCCCCGCAGGCTCGAGCTCCGGGTCGAAGGCCGGCTCGAGCACCGGGTCGGCCGCGCGAGGCCCCGCAGGGTCACCGTCGGGTGCGGCAACGTCGAGCGGGACCTCCGCGCGGAGGTCCCCTTCGCCGGGATCCTCGTCGACGGCGGCCCGGACCCCGGCCGCGGTCGCGGGCTGCTCGGGCGCCGGGCGACCCTCGTGCCGCGCCCGGCGTTCCTCGCGCTCCCGGCGCGCTGCCTCGCGTTCGGCCTCGGAGCGCTCGGCGCGCTCCTGCCCCGATCCCCCGAACAGCGGGCTCACGCGTCGCGCACCTCGGCGGCGTGGCGTGCCAGGTAGTCGTCGAGCAGGATCGCCGCCGCGCGCGAATCCTCGCTGGTCCGGCCCGATCCCGACCGCGCGGCGATCGCCGTGGTGAAGCGCTCGTCGTAGAGGTCGACCGGCACGTTGATCAGGCCCTCGAGGCGCTGCGCGAAGGCCCGCGTCTCCCGCGTCTGGTCGGAGTCGCCCCCCGACAGGGTCACCGGCAGGCCCACGACGACTCGCTGTACCGCCCGCGCGCGGACGAGCCCGGCGATCGCGCCGATCCCCTTGCGGGTCCCCGGTCGGGCCACAGGTTCGATGGGTGTCGCGAGCGTCCCCGTGGCGTCGCTCAGCGCGCAGCCGCAGCGCGCGCTCCCGTAATCCAGCGCCAGCACGCGCACGACGCTACTGGGTGGAGGGGCCGGAAAGCTCGGCTTCGATGCTCGCGCGGGCCGCGGCAAGGGCCTCGGGGAGCTTGTCCGGGTCGCGGCCGCCGGCCTGCGCGACCGTGTCGCGCCCGCCTCCGCCGCCGCCCGCCACCTGCGCGGCGAGCTTGATGACCGCCCCGGCCTTCACGCCCCGGGCCACGAGGGCCGGGGTCACCGCGACGACGAGGTGCACGCGCCCTTCCAGCGCGGTTCCGAGCACGATCGCGGCGTCGTCGCCGAGCTTGCCCTTGACGCGGTCGCCGAGGTCCATGAGCGCCTTGGGGTCGGTCGCGGGGACGATCTCGGTGAGCACCCGCGCCCCGTCCACCCGCTCGGCGCGGCCCGCCAGCGCCTCAGCGTCGACCGCTGGCGCGGCGCCCGCCTTGGCTCCCTTGCGGGCCTGCTCCTGCAGCGCGGCGACCCGTTCGGCGAGCCGCTCCGGCTCGGTCTTCAGCGCGGCGGCGGTGTGGGCCACGAGCTCGTCGCGGCGCCGCATGTAGCGCACCGCCTCCGGCCCGGTCAGCGCCTCGATGCGCCGCACGTTGGCCGCGTTGGAGCTCTCGGTGAGGATCTTGACCAGGCCGATCTCCGCGGTGCAGCGCACGTGGGTGCCCCCGCAGAGCTCACGCGAGAACGAACCGTCGCCGATCTCGACCATGCGCACGACGTCGCCGTACTTCTCGCCGAAGAGGGCCATGGCGCCCAGGCTCCGCGCCTCCCCCAGGGTCGTGACCTGCGGGCGGACCGGAAGGTTCTCCAGCACGCGCTCGTTGACCTCGTCCTCCACCGCGCGCAGCTCGTCGGGCGACAACCGGGTGCCGTGGGTGAAGTCGAAGCGCAGCTTGTCCGGCCCGACGTAGGAGCCCGCCTGGTGGACGTGCTCGCCGAGCGTCGCGCGCAGCGCGGCGTGCAGCAGGTGCGTCGCGGTGTGGTTGGCCTCGGTGGCGTGCCGGGCGGCACGGTCGACCCGCGCGACCACACGATCGCCGAGCGCGAGCGTCCCGTCGGTCACCTCGACGACGAGCGCCTGGTCCTCGCCGGCGCGCACGACGTCCACGACCGTCGCGGCGCAGTCCTGCGCCCCCGTCTCGCAGGCCAGGGTCCCGCCGTCGCGGACCTGGCCGCCGCCCGTGGCGTAGAACGGCGACTCGGCGAGCTTGACGTAGAACACGCCATCGCGCTCGTCGAAGGCGGTGACCGTCGTGTGCTCCTCGAGCGACCCGTAGCCGGTGAACTGCGTCGGCTCGCCGAGGGCGCGGACGATCTCGGCCTCCTCCCCCACCCGGCCGGCCTGCTTCGCACCGCCGGCGCTGCGCGCGCGCTGCTGACCCATGAGCACGTCGAAGCCGGCGGCGTCGACGCCGAGGTCCTGCTCGGCGACGAGCTCCTTGGTGAGGTCGAAGGGGAAGCCGAAGGTGTCGTGGAGCTTGAAGGCGTCGTCGGCGCCGATGCCCTCGCGGCCCTCCTCCTTGGCCTGGCGGATCAGCTCCTCCAGCAGCCTGGTGCCCTGATCCAGGGTGCGCCCGAAGGACTCCTCCTCGGCCGTCAGCCACTTCGTGATGGTCTCGCGGCGCTCGGTGAGCTCGGGGTAGGCGGCGCCCATGAGCTCCTGCACCCGCTCCTGGAAGCGCGGCAGGAAGCCCCGCTGGATCCCCAGCGAGTGGCCCTGCTGGATGGCCCGGCGCATGATGCGCCGCAGGACGTAGCCGCGGTCTTCGTTGGAGGGCACGACGCCGTCGCCGATCAGGAAGGTCATGCCACGCGCGTGGTCGGCCAGGATGCGTAGTCCCCTGACCACCTCCGGTGCGCCGTCCGCGTAGGTCTTCCCGCTGAGCTCCTCGCCGAGCGCGATCAGCGGGGCGAACTGGTCGGTCTCGAAGATCGAGTCGGTGCCCTGCTGGATGAGCGCCATCCGGTTGAGGCCCAGGCCGGTGTCGATGTTCTGGTTGGGCAGCGGCGTCAGCGTGCCGACCGGGTCCTGGTTGAACTGCATGAAGACGAGGTTCCAGAACTCCAGGAAGCGCTCGTTCTCGCCCCCGGGCAGATCCTCGGGCGTGCCGAACTGCGCCCCGCGGTCGAGGTAGAGCTCCGAGCACGGGCCGCAGGGGCCGATCGGGCCGGCCTGCCAGAAGTTCTCCGAGCGCGGGCACAGGACGATGCGCTCACGGGGGAAGCCGACGGCCTCCCAGGCGGCGATGGCCTCCTCGTCGGGGCCCAGGCCGAGCTCGTCGTCGCCCTCGAAGACCGTCACCCAGACGTCCTGCGGGTCGAAGCCGAAGCCGTTGAGCGACAGGTCCCACGCCATCTCGACGGCGCCGGCCTTGAAGTAGTCGCCGATCGAGAAGTTGCCGAGCATCTCGAAGAAGGTGAGGTGCCGTGACGTCGTGCCCACCACGTCGATGTCCGGGGTCCGGAAGCACTTCTGGACGCTGGTCAGGCGGTGGTGGGGCGGGTCGTCCTGGCCGAGGAAGTACGGCTTGAGCGGGTGCATCCCCGCCGTCGTGAGCAGCACGGATGAGTCGTCGCTGGCCGGCACCAGCGAAGCGCTCGGCAACCGCTTGTGGTCGCGGGAGGCGAAGAACTCGAGGAAGGTCTCGCGGATCTGGTCGGACGTCACCGGGTGATTGTCGCGCATCCCACCACGACGTCCCCGCGCAGGAAGACCGCGCTCTGCCCCGGGGCGACCCCTTCGAAGGGCTCGAGCAACTCGAGGCGGCCGCCGCGCAGGCGGCAGGGGACCTCGCGGGTGCGGTAGCGCAGCTTGACGGCGTCGACCTCGGTCTCGGGCCGGTGCAGGCGCAAGCCCCCGACGGGGACGCGGGTCTGCGCGAGCGCTTCGCGTGGCCCGACGGTCACGGTGTTGGCCCGCGCGTCGGTGGCCACGACGTAGAGCGGATCCTGCCCCCCGCCGACCCCGAGGCCGCGGCGTTGGCCGACCGTGAAGCTGTGGTGGCCGCGATGGCGCCCGAGGACCCGCCCGCGGCGGTCGATGATCTGGCCGGGCCGCTCGCGCATCCCGCCGTGGCGCTCCAGGAACGCGGAACGCCCCGTCCCGGCCAGGAAGCACAGGTCCTGCGAATCGGGCTTGTCGGCGACGCTCAGCCCGTGTTCGCGGGCGATCTCGCGCACGCGCGGCTTGGCGAGGTCGCCAAGCGGGAAGCGCAGGCGCCGGATCGTCGCCGGGCTCAGCGCGGCGAGCATGTAGCTCTGATCCTTGGCCGGGTCGGCGGCCTGGCGCAGGAGGCCCTCCTGCGTCGTGCGTGCGTAGTGACCCGTCGCGAGGGTCGCCGCCCCCAGCCGGTCCGCGAAGGCGAGCATCGCGTCGAGGCGCACGTGCCCGTTGCAGCCGACGCAGGGGTTCGGCGTGGTTCCCGCGGCGTGGCCGTCGAGGTAGGGCTGCACGACCCCGGCACGAAACGCGTCACGCAGGTCCAGCGTGAAGTGCGCCATCCCCATCCGGTGGGCCAGCGCCCTGGCGGTGCGCACGGCCTGGGCGCTGCAGCAGCTCGACTCCCCGTCGTTGTCGGGGTCGGCCCACAGCTCGAGCGTGACCGCGACCGCACCGGGCCCGCTCAGGGTCGCGGCGACCGCCGAGTCCACGCCGCCGCTCATCGCGACCAGGGTGCGCCCGGGCGTCGGTGGCAGCTGCGCGCTGGCAGCGGCGGCGCGCCCCAGTGCCCAGTGCAGCGCGTCGGCGGCGAGGTCGGCGGCGTGGAGCTTGCCGACGCTCAGCCCGCCGAGCTCAGCCGCGATCTCGCGCGTGCCCACGCGGGCCGCGTCGAGGACGGGGGCGCCGCGAACGAGCTTCACCGCCGCGCTCGCGGCGGCGATCGTCGCCCCGCAGCCGGAGGCCTCGAAGCCGGCGTCGGCCACGCGGTCGCGCTCCACGGTCAGCGAGAAGCGGACCAGGTCGCCGCAGGCGGCGCCCCCGGCCGACCCGCTGAACGCCTCGCCGGCGGGCGCGTGGCCCCGCCCCTGCGGGTAGCGCAGGTGATCCTCGAAGCGCTCGTCGGGCACGGGCACGAGTCTAGGCTCGAGCGCAACCCGTGCTGGCTCAACCCCCCCGCGTCGCCTCTACGCTTCTTCGCATCCTGCACGTGTCTCCCATCTCGAGGTTCGGCCTCACGCTGGTCGTCATCGCGGTGGGGCTTGCGGCTGGTCCCGTGGCCGCCGAGGCCGCCCCGGACCTGCTCGTCGGCCGCCCGTCCGTCGAGGCCACGAGTTCGCACGCGGCGATCGTTCGTGGAACCCTGGCTCCCGCGGGGCGCCGCGTCGCCTACCACGTCGCCTATCGCCGTCCGGGCGGCGCGTGGGCCCGGACCCCCCGGCGCGTGGCGCAGGTGCGTCGGCGCCGCACGGTCACCGTGCCCGTGACCGGCCTGAAGCCGGGAACGGGCTACGCGGTGCGCTTCGTCGCCACCACGTGCGGGGGCTGCCGGTCCGGCACGAGCCGCGGCCGCGAGCGCAGCTTCCGAACGCGCCCGCAGCCCACGCCTACCCCGCCCGCGCCGCCGTCCGCGAGCGCTCCCACGCCGGCACCCGCCGTGGCGTCGGTCGCGGCCGTGCCCGTCGAGCCGGCCCCGACGAGGACCCCCGAGCCGGCGCCGGCCCCGCAGCCCGCGCCGGCCCCCGAGCCGCCCCCGGGCAGCTATCGCAACCCGGTCTCGGGCCCAGGGGAGTTCCCCGACCCGACGGTCATCCGCGCCGGCTCGTCCTACTACGCCTACGCGACCGGCGACCGCTTCCAGGTCATGCGGTCGGCCGACCTCGTGCACTGGGAGCGGCTGGCCCCCGCGCTGGACGCTCGTCCGGACTGGGCGGTCACCGATCCCGACTGGCACCCGTGGGCACCGAGCGTCCTGCCCACCAGCGGGCCGTGCCCCGGCGCGACGACGGGCGGGTGCTATCTGCTCTTCCACGTCGGCCTCAGCAGGAAGTTCGCTTCGGCGGTGACCAACTGCATCGGGGTGGCGACGTCACGCACGCCCCAAGGACCGTTCACCGACCGCGGGCCGCTGGAGCAGGCCGACGGCACGCGCGAGGACGGTTGGCCCATCGGCTGTGGGGACCGCGCCGGCCACGGCAACATCGATCCGCAGCCGTTCGTCGACGACGACGGCAAGGCGTGGCTCTACGTCTCGACGGACTTCACGTGCCCGGACGCCCCGCAGACCTGCCGCCTGCTGCCGGAGATCTCCGTCATCCCACTGGCGGCCGACCTCGTGCACGCGGCGGGGGCGCGCCAGCCGCTGCTGGCCGGCCAGGCCGGCACCTGGGAGCAGGCGCCGTGGGCTCCCGTCGCGGAGAACCCGTGGATCGTCAAGCGCGGGGACACCTACCACCTCCTCTACTCCGGCGGGAGCTGGCAGGACCGCTACGGCATGGGTCACGCCACCGCCACCAGCCCGACGGGACCGTTCACGCGCACCGCCGCCAGCCCGTGGACGCAGGGCACCGACGCCGTCAGGAGCGTCGGCGGGGGGATGGTCATCAGCGACGGAGCGGGTGCCGAGTGGCTGGCCTACCACGGCCGCGACCGCTACGCAGACCCCGAGGTGCCCCGAACGCTGCGCATCGACCCGCTCGTCTGGAGCGACGAGCGCCCGAGCCTGAACGGCCCGTCGACCGACATCCGCGTCGCCCCGGCGCCCTGACGCAGGAGGACCGAGCGCCATGCAGCAGAAGATCATCCCCAACCTGTGGTTCGACGGGAACGCCGAGGAGGCCGCGGCCTTCTACCTCACCGTGTTCGAGAACGCGCGGATCGTCACCAAGACGCACTACCCCGAGGGTGGCCCCGGGCCCGGCCGGCGAGGTGATGACCGTCGAGTTCGAGCTCGACGGCCAGCGCTTCGTGGGCATCAACGGCGGCCCGCAGTTCACCTTCAGCGAAGCGGTCTCGTTTCAGATCACCTGCACGGACCAGGACGAGGTCGACCGCTACTCGGAGGAGCTGGGCGCCGGCGGCGAGCAGGGCCCGTGCGGCTGGCTCAAGGACCGCTTCGGTCTGAGCTCGACCCGGAACGCGCCACGTCGCTGATCAGCTGATCGATCTCGCGACGGACGGTGAAGCCGGTGATCGTGCGGGCCTTGCGGTCGGGACCGATCACGAGGATGGTCGGCGACGTGAGGACCTTCACGCCGCGCGTGATGGCCTCGAACTCGCCGACGCGGCCGATCCGCGCGACGTGCACGGTGACCTTGCCGTGGTGGCGGTTGATCTTCTTGAGCTCGCGCAGGACGAGGCGGTCGTCCGAGCCGCGCTTGTCGTAGAAGAGGACGGCGGCGGTACGGCCGCGGCGCAGGTCAGCGAGGACGTAGCGGGACGGGTCCCCCTTGCCCGCGAGGGCGGCGGTGTCGGGCTTGGCCTTCGCGCCCGGGGCCGTGCCGGGGGCGCCAGGGGCGGCCTCCGTCGGCGTGTTGGGCTTGCTCGAGGCGCCGATGGGCTCGGAGGAGGCTGCCGCAGCGGCGGCCTCCTTGACGTCGGCGGCCTTCTTGGACGCGTCGGTCGCCGCCTTCGCGTTGCCGACGGCGCGGTTGAGGCCGGTCACCCCGGGGGCGGTGGGCAGCGGCTCCTGCGCTGCGGGCTCCTTCGGGCGCAGCACGGTGAACCACACGCCCGCGAAGAGGACAACGACCGCGATGACGACGAGGTAAGGCTTGGAGACCTGATCCACATCCCCTCTTTCGGCGCCTGGACGACCTTCCTTGAGCGCAGAGGGGCCTACGCCTGCGGCTGGACCAGCGACCGCACGCCCACCTCCTTCAGCTGCCCGGCGTCGACCGGCGCGGGCGCGCCAGTGAGCGGGTCCCCCCCGCTGGCGGTCTTGGGGAACGCGATCACGTCGCGGATCGAGTCGCGGCCGGCCAGGATCGCCACGATCCGGTCGATCCCCATCGCGATGCCGCCGTGCGGCGGCGCACCGAAACGCAGGGCGTCCAGCAGGAAGCCGAAGCGCCGCTTGGCCTCCTCCTCGGGCAGGCCGAGGGCGTCGAAGACCTGGCGCTGGACCGCTGGGTCGTGGATGCGGATCGAGCCGCCGCCGATCTCCACTCCGTCGAGCACGAGGTCGTAGGCGCGCGAGCGCAGGGCGGCCGGGTCGTCGAAGGAACCGGTCGGGGCGGTGAAGGGATGGTGGATCGCGTTCAGCGTCCCGTTGGCGCCCGGCTCGAACATCGGGAAGTCGACGATCCAGGTGATCTCGTGGGAGTCCTCAGGGATCAGGCCGAAGCGCTCCGCCAGTTCCAGGCGCAGCGCGCCCAGCGACGGCGCGGCCACGGCCGCTTGGTCGGCCACGAAGACCAGCAGATCGCCGTCAACAGCGCCCAGAGCGTCATTGACCGCGGCGATCTGCTCCGCGGAGAAGAACTTCGCCAGGTTGCCGCGCCAGCCGCCGTCGCCGGCGACGATCGGCGCCGCCGCCTTCGCGCCGTGGCGCTGCACGACCTCGTTGAGCCCGTCGAGCTCGGAGCGCGACAGCGCGCCGCCGGCGGCGCCCGCGTTGAACGCGCGCACCACGCCGCCGGCACCCAGCACGCCCTCGAAGACCTTGAAGCTCGACCCGCGGACGTGCTCGGACACGTCGGCTATCTCCAGGCCGAAGCGGGTGTCGGGCCGGTCGAACCCGAAGCGCAGCACGGCCTCGTCATAGGCCATGCGCGGCCACGGCGCCGGGGCCACGGTGAAGTCGGCCGTCGCGAACACCGCCGTCATCACCGCCTCCATGACCCCGATGACGTCCTCCTCCTCGACGAAGGCCATCTCGAGGTCGAGCTGGGTGAACTCGGGCTGGCGGAAGCCGCGCAGGTCCTCGTCGCGGAAGCAGCGCGCGATCTGGAAGTAGCGCTCGTAGCCGGCGATCATCAGCAGCTGCTTGAAGAGCTGCGGCGACTGCGGCAGCGCGTACCAGGACCCGGGCTGCAGCCGCGACGGCACGAGGAAGTCGCGCGCGCCCTCGGGCGTCGAACGGGTGAGGATCGGCGTCTCGATCTCCAGGAAGTCGCGTTCGTCGAGCACGTCGCGCATCGTCTTGACGATCCGGTGGCGCAGGACCATGACGTCGCGCATCGACTCGCGCCGCAGGTCCAGCGAACGGTGCTGGAGGCGCAGTGTCTCGTCGACGGCGACCTCCTCGTCGATGGGGAACGGCGGCGTGGCTGAGTCGGCCAGGACCTCCATCTCGGCGACGGCCAGCTCGATCGCGCCGGTTGGCATGTTCGGGTTGACGTTGCCCTCCTCGCGGCGCAGCAGCTCACCGGCCACGCTGACGACGTGCTCGGAGCGCAGGCGCTCGGCCGCCGCGAACGCGGGGCCGCTGGAGTCCGGATGGAAGACGAGCTGCAGGAGCCCGGAGCGGTCGCGCAGGTCGATGAAGATCAAGCCGCCGTGATCGCGCCGGCGGTGGACCCAGCCGGAGACACGCGCCTGCTCGCCGGCCTGAGCGGCGGTGAGCGACCCGCACCAGGCGTCGCGGTAGCGGTTGGGGGCGGGCGGGCGCATCACAGTGCGCCCTGGCTCATGCCGCGCTGCACCGCCGCGACGATCGCGTCCGCGTCGCCCCGCACGGGCGTCTCATCGCCTGACTCTCGGTCGCGCAGCACGCTGTGATCCTCGCGCAGAACGGCGACGAAGCGCGCCCCGACCCGGTCGGCCTGCTTGAGCTGGCCCTTGAGCGAGCGCCCGGCGAGCTCCATCTGCGCGTGCTTGCCGGCGCGCCGCGCGTGGTTGACCAGCGTGAAGGCGACCTCGAGCCAGGCGCTGCCCTCGAAGGCGACGAACAGGTCCACGACCGGCCCGGGCTCGGGCCGCGGCGTCGCCGCTAGCAGGGTCCGTTCCACCCCGGCCGCCCAGCCCATGCCGGGCGTGGCCGGGCCGCCGAGCTGCTCGACGAGGCCGTCGTAGCGCCCGCCGCCCGCGACGGCGCTCTGGGCCCCCAGCGCGTCGGAGGTGAACTCGAACAGCGTGCGCGTGTAGTAGTCCAGGCCGCGCACGAGCGTCGGATCGACCACGTGGGCCACGTCGGCGGCGTCCAGCAGCGCGCGTACCTGAGCGAAGTGCTCGGCGTCCTGCGGTGCCAGCTCGTCCAGCAGCCGCGGCGCGCCGACCATCACCGACTGGGTGCCCGCGTCGTCGGAGTCGAAGGCGCGCAGCGGGTTGAGATCGATGCGCGCCGCGACCTCGGGCGAGAGCTGGCCCTCGTGGGTGCGCAGGTGAGCCTGCAGGCGCTCGCGGTACGCGGTGCGCGCGGCGGCGCCCCCGAGCGAGCCGATCCGCAGCTGCAGTCCCTGCACGCCGAGCTCCTCGAGGATCGTGTGCAGCAGGACGATCGACTCGGCGTCGACCGCCGGGTCGTCGGAGCCGATGGCCTCTGCGCCGACCTGCCAGAACTGACGGAAGCGCCCCGCCTGCGCCCGCTCGTAGCGAAAGAACGACGACAGGTACCACAGCTTCACGGGCTGCGGGAGCTTGTGCATCCCGTGCTCGGCGTAGGCGCGGCAGACCGGTGCGGTCCCCTCCGGGCGCAGCGTCAGCGACCGGCCACCCGCGTCGGTGAAGGTGTACATCTCCTTCTGCACGATGTCGGTCGACGCCCCGACGCCGCGGGAGAAGAGCTCGGTCGCCTCGAAGGTGGGCGTCTCGATACGGGCGTAGCCCGCCCCCTCGAGGATCGAGCGCGCCGTGGCCTCGAGACCCGCGCGCGCGGTCGCCTGCTCCGGCAGCACGTCCTGGGTGCCGCGGGGCGCCTGCAGCTTGGCCTGGCTCACCGGCCGGCGAGCGCTTGCAGGAACGGGTTGGTCGCCCGCTCGCGACCGAGCGTGGTGAGACCCATGTGGCCCGGGTGCACGCGCGTGTCGTCCCCGAAGGCGTCCAGCAGCGTCCCGATCGAGCGCTCGAGCGTCGGCCAGTCCCCGCCCGGCAGGTCGGTGCGCCCGACGGAGCCCTGGAAGAGCACGTCGCCGGAGAAGAGCGCCGCCTCGTCCGCGACGGCGTAGGTCACGTGGCCGGGGCTGTGACCCGGGGTGAAGAGCACGTCGAAGGCCAGGCCGGCCAGCTCCAGGCGCTCGCCGCCGGCCACCGTCTGCTCGGCCTCCCAGCTCTCATAGGGACCGAAGCCGGGCGGGACGAAGCTCATCACGTCGGCGAGGATCCCCTTCTCGATGACCGGGCAGATCACCGGCGCACCCGTCGCCCGCGCCAGGGGCGCGACGGCGCCGATGTGGTCGAAGTGGGTGTGGGTCAGCAGGATGGCGTCCAGCGCGACGCCCATCTCGGCGACAGTGCGCAGCAGCCGATCGGCTTCATCGCCCGGATCGACGATCACCGCGTGGTCGTGTCCGTCGGGGCGGACGAGGTAGCAGTTCTCCTGGATCATCCCGACCGTGAGCATGCGGACGTCCACGGGTCAGCCCTTGCCCTTCGTGCGCTGGCGGCGCTTGTAGAGCCACGTGTCGGTGTAGAAGCCGAGCGGGATGTAGACCACGACCATGAAGAGGCCGAGCGGGATGGCCGCCTTCACCGGCTGGCGGAAGACGACCAGGACCAGCGCCACGAAGATCACGGCGGCGATGGCGGCGCGGTTGACGGCCCCGCGCCAGGTGGGGGCGGCGTCCCAGCGGTCTTTGCGGGCAACCCCGCCGCCCTTGGCGCTCGAGCTCGCCTTTGCCCGCTCGTCCTCGGTGAGGCGCCGCCCCGTACGGCCGCGGCTCTCGATCCCGCCGGCGGCGTTGCCGCGATGCTTGGTGCGGCGCTTACGCTTGGTCTGGGCCATGGGCAGAGGGTAGGCCGCGGGTACGATCGGCGCGTGTCCAGCCGCCCCGAGGTCACGGTCGTCGTCGCCTCCCACGCGCGTCCGCTACGCCTGCTGTGGCTGCTCAACGCGCTGGAGGAGCAGACGCTCGCGGCCGGGCGCTTCGATGTCGTGGTCGTCCACGACTACGACGCCGCGACCGCCGCGCGGATCATCGACGGGCACCCGCTCGCCCGGGACGGCCGGCTGCACCAACGCGCGATCGCCCCCGGCACCGGGAGCCCGGCCGTCCAGCGCAACCTCGCGTGGCGGGCCGCAACCGGGGCGCTGATCGCGTTCACCGACGACGACTGCCGCCCCGCTGCGGACTGGCTGGAGCAGCTCACCGCGGCGGCAGCCGGGCGGGACGACGCCTTCGTCCAGGGGACGACGGAGATGGACCCCTACGAGTCCGCGGTCCTGCACGCGCCGCACGTGCGCACGATCCACGTCGATCCGCCGACGCTCGGGGCCGAGACCTGCAACATGCTCTACCCGCGGGCGCTGCTCGAGCGGCTCGGGGGCTTCGACGAGCGCGCCGTGACCGGCGAGGACATGGACCTGGCCTTCCGGGCCCGCGACGCGGGCGCGCCGCACCTGGCTGCGCCGGACGCCGTCGTCTTCCACGCCGTCAAGGAGATCACGCTCGTGGGCTACGTCCGCAGCGGCCTGAAGTGGCGCTACATGCCGCTGCAGGCCAAGCTGCATCCCCGTGTTCGCCGGCGCATGCCCCTGGGGCTCTTCTGGATGCCAGAGCACGCGCTCGTGACGCTGGCCGCGACCGGCGCGCTGGCCGCGCGCCGTCGCCCTCTGGCCATCGCGCTGATCATCCCCTGGCTCACGGCCGGCTACCGGCACGGGGGCAGGCCCGACCGGCGCGGGCCCCTCCTGCACCTGCTCGAGACCCCCGGTCGCACCGTACGCGAGATGGCCGAGATCGCGACGTTCGCCTGGGGCAGCGTGCGGTACCGCACCGTCGCCCTGTGAGCCGAGCGTGGCGGGTCGCCCTGCTGGCCGGCGGGCGCGGCGGGCCCGGCGCGGTGACCCTTGCCGGAGCCCTGCACCGCGCCGGACACGCACCCACGCTGATGACGCCCGATGCGTTGGTCGCCCCCGCGGGCGTGGACGTGCTGCGCCTGCGCGACGTTCCCGACCGGCCACTGCGTTCCCGCTCCATTGGCGACGGCCTCGCCCACGTGCCGCACGCGTGCGTGGCACTTGCCCGTGGTCACTTCGACCTGGCCCATGCGTTCAGCCCGGCAGACGCCCTGCCCGCCGTCGTCTGGCCGCGCCGGTCCTCGCGCCCGGTGGTGCTCACCTTCGTGGAGCCGCTCCAACGCGAGACCATCGGCAACCGGCGTCTGCGACTGGCGACGCTCGAGCAGGCCATCGAGCGAGCCGATCTCGTACTCGCCGCGGACGAGAGGGTGCGCACGTCGCTGCGGCGAATGCTTGCTCTGGACGCGCCGGTCGTGAGCCTGTCCGACGCTGACGGCCACGTCGCGCTCTACCACGCGCTCGGCGTCGCCTAGACCTTGGCGAGCGCGGCCTGGTGCGACACGCCGTCGCCGCCCGTGAGCGCCTTGCTCCGCCCGCGGATGGCCGCACCCCGCAGCCCGCTCTCACGCGGCGGGTGGCTCGTTCCGAAGGGGATCGCGTACGGCTTGGTCCAGCGATCGAGGCGGAAGCCGCTGGCCCGCAGCATCTGGCGGTGGCCCGCCGCGTTGGGGATGAACCACTGGAAGAGGTCGCTCGTCCCGTCGAGCCGGAGCGCTGCGCGACGGGGCCTCAGCGCCGTGAGCGTGAGATCGATCTGCTCCGCAGAGAGGAACGCTCCTCGACAGACCGACCGGATCCGCTCCAGCGCCCGCATGGGATCGCGCAGGTGGAGCATGAGGCTGCCGCACGTCACCACGTCGAACTGGCCGATCGTCGCAGGATCGAGGTCGTAGACGCTCAGCGTCCGGTGCTCGACGCGCGATCCGAGCGCGTCCTTCGCGACGCGAAAGCCGACGCCCTGCTCGCGCCCGGTCATGTCCTGAAGGCTCTGCGGGGCCCCGCGGGCCAGCAGGACCGGCGGCCAGTCCCAGTGCTCGTGCGAGCCGATGTCGACCGCCATCACCTCGGCGGCTCCGCGACGCTCGAGCTCGAAGGCGAGGAAGCCGTCCCACGTGCCGACGTCGAGGCACCGCTTGCCCCGCACGTCGGGCCACGGCATGGCGTCGACGATCGGGCGAAGGTCGAACCAGCCCGGCGTCACGACGCCCGGCGCCAGCTCGATCGAGTGATACCACAGCGGGACGGCGGCGACGGCGGCCTCGAGGTCTCGCTCGGTCTTCACAGGGGCGGCCAAGGCGACGCGCACTCTACCCTCGCCCGGTGATGCGAGGCTGGGGAGACGAGGCGCGGGCACGCGCCGCCTGGGAACCAGCGCTGTTCGCGGCGCTGGCGCTGTGGCTCCTCACCCCGCTCGCCATCCTCGCGGCCGCCGGCGGGGACGCGTTCAACGGCACCTACGGGATCCAGGTCGCGGACCAGTTCCAGTACATGGCGTTCGTGCGGGACGCGGGAGAGCACGTGCTGATCTCCAATCGTTTCGACGTCGGCGCGGCCTCACACGTGTTCCTGCATCCGACCTTCCTGGTGTCTGGGCTGCTGTGGAAGCTCGGCGCCAGCATCCAGCTCGCCCTTCTCGCCTGGCAGCCCGTCGCGGCCGCGGTGCTCTTCCTCGCGTACGCCGCGTACGTACGGCGGCTGATGGGCCGGGGGCCCGCGGCCGCTGTCGCACTGCTGCTGGCGCTGTTCTTCTTCACCCCCGCGACACCGCTCGCGCAGTGGCTGGGCGGCAGCGATCACCTGCGGTTCGGGACGCTGGTCATGGGGCTCGAGCTGTTCCCCGCGGGCTACCCCTGGAGCGGGTCGGCGGGGACGATCGGCGTCGCGCTGATGCCCGTCTTCCTGCTGGGCGCCGAGCGCGTCATGGACGCGACGCGCCGTGCAACTGGCCGCGGGCGATCGTGGTACGTGGTCTGGACGGGGGCAGCCGGGTTGCTGGTGTCCTGGCTTCACCCCTGGCAGGGGATCACCCTGCTCGTCATGCTCGGCGGTCTGTGGGCCTGGGCGCGCTTCGACCGCGCCTACCTGGTCCTCGCGCTGCCGGGCGCGCTCACCGCCCTGCCCCTCGCCTACTACGGGCTGCTCTCGCGCACCGACTCGACCTGGGCGCAGCTCGCGCAGTCCAACGACTTCGCACACGTCGGTCTGTGGTTCGTGCTCGGGCTCGCCCCTGCGCTGCTCGCTCTGCCGGCGATGAGGGGCCGCGACCTCGATCTGCAGGAACGCGCCCTGCGGCTGTGGCCGGTCGCCGCCCTGCTCGTCTACTTCGCGCTGCACTCGGGGTGGATCTACCAGTCCCTCGGCGGTCTCACGCTTCCGCTCGCGATCCTCGCGGTGCGCAGCGTCCGTCAGCTCCGAGCGCCGCGGCTCGCCGTCGCGGTCGCGGTGGCGGCCGTCACGCTGCCGGGCATGGTGTTCCTCGCCCGCACGCTCAACGCGACCAGCGACGAGCACTTCTTCCCTGCGGGCGAGCGCGATGCGCTGGCCTACCTCGACAGGGCCGCGCGCCCGGGGCCCGTGCTGGCCGCGCAGCGCCTCGGGCAGGCCGTGCCGGGCTTCACCGGGCGCTCGACGTGGGTGGGTCACTACCAGTGGACACCGGACTACGACGCGCGTCGCGCCGCGGCCGAGGGGCTCTTCGGGGGGCGCCTGCCGGCGGCTGACGCGCAGCGGTTGGTCGGCGACAGCGGCGCGGCGTTCATCCTGGCGGGCTGCGACACCCCTGGCGATCTACGACCGACCCTCGGCACGACCGTCGGCAACCTGCACCGCTTCGGCTGCGCGACCGTGTACGAGATCCGCCAGCGGCCGTCCTGATGCTCGAGAGCGCCCGCACCCGCATCGTCGAGGGGCTCGACCCCGCCGCGGTCGTCCTGGACGTCGGCGGGTGGGCGGACCCACTCGAGCGCGCGGACTGGGTCATCGACCTCATGCCCTACGAGACCCGCGGGCTCTACGAGCGCAGCGGCTGGATCCAACCGCGGGATCACGGTCCGGAGCGCTTCAGCGCGGAGACCTGGATCGTGCGCGACCTCTGCGATCGCGAGCCCTATCCCTTCGCCGATGACGCGATCGACTTCGTCGTCTGCGGCCACACGCTCGAGGACGTCCGTGACCCGCTCTGGGTCTGCAGCGAGATGAACCGGATCGCCAAGGCCGGCTACATCGAGGTGCCGTCGCGGCTGGAGGAGCAGGCGTGGGGCGTCGCAGGCCCGTACGTCGGCTGGCCGCACCATCGCTGGCTCATCGACCTCCACGGCGACAAGCTCGAGTTCGCGCTCAAGCTGCATTCCCTGCACGCGCGCGCCGACCACCAGTTCACGCGGAGCTTCTGGGAAGGGCTCTCCGAGGAGCGGCGCGTCGAGGCGCTGTGGTGGCAGGGCGGGTTCGAGTACGCCGAGGTCACGTTCGTCGACGAGGAGTCCAGCGACCGGTACGTCCTGGAACCGCTGCTCCGGGAGCAGGTCGGCCCGCGGGAGCAGCGCCGCCGCTCGCTTCGCAGCAGGCTGCGCCGCTAGAGGACGAGGCTGCGCGCCGCGGCGCTTCCGCGAGCCAGCGCCCAGGCGCCGACGGCGTCGGCCGCGACGTCCGCCGCGGCCACCCGCGCGCGGTTGCCCCGGTGGAGCACACTGCGTGCCGCGAGCGTGCGCAGGTACGGCAGCGCGGCAGCTGCCGGCCAAGCCCTGCGCGTCACGAGGGCGCCCACCGCGCCCACGAGCGCAGCGTCGAACGCGGCGCTGCGGGCGTCGAGGAAGCCGCGCCGGTGCAGGAAGGTCTCGCGCAGCTCGGGGACCCGCGCGACGATCTCCGGGAACGCCCCGCGTCGGCGGTACTCCGCGACGAACGCACGCCCCCCGCGAGGGAACACGGCGTGGTGCGTGAGCGCGCCGGCACAGAACGCGGACCGCGCGCCGAGGCGCTTGGCCCGCCATCCCAGCCACACGTCCTCGCCCATCGGGCGACCGTCCGGGAGCACCAGCCAGTCCTCGAACCCGCCCGCCCGGTCGAACAGCTCGCGGGTCATGAAGAGGTTCGCCGTCTCCCACAGCCCGGCGTCGCGGGTGACGAAGAGACTGCGGTCGAAGGGCCCCATCACCGCGGCAGGGTCGGGCAGCACCCGCCCCTGGACGAGGTCGGCCTCGCCCAGCGCCGCGACCCCGGCGGCGAGCCACCCCGCCGTGGGGTAGCAGTCGGCGTCGGTGAACGCGAGCAGGCGCCCGCGAGACTCCGCCACGCCGCGGTTGCGCGAGGCGACCGGGGTCGCGCCATCCCCCCCAAGGCGGATCGGTCGCACCGGTGGCCCCATCGCCTCGGCGATCGCGGCCGTGGCGTCCGTCGAGGCGTTGTCGACGACGACCACCTCGTAGTCGAAGCCGGTCTCCTGCGCGGAGAGGCAGGTCAGCGCACGCGCCAGCGTCGCTTCGGCGTTGCGCGCCGAGATGACCACGCTGACCGCGGGCTCGGGCATCATGCGTGCGGCGTCTGGGGCACGGCGCGAGGGCGCTCGCACTCCAGCACCACGTGGGTGTAGGGCACGCGCGCCAGGTCGTCGTACACGCTGGCCGCGACCGATGCGAAGCAGGGCTCGGCGATCGCGCGGTAGGCATCAGGTGCGCGGATAGCGGCGCCGCGGTCGCGGCCGGTCAGCCAGCGCGCCACCGCCGCCTGGTCGGCGGTGCGCGCCGGATCCAGGGTCACCAGCCGGCCCGATCGATCCAGAGCGTCGGCCGCCAAGGCGACCACGCGCCCCGCCGCCCCGTCGTCGAGGTGGTGCAGGACCCCCATCATCAGCACGACGTCGAAGGGGGCCTCTCCCGCGAGGTCGGCGCTCGCGGCGTCGGTGCAGCGGAAGGCGGCCCGATCCCCGTACCGGTTGCGCGCGGCCGCGATGTACTCCTCGCTCACGTCCAGGCCCAGGTAGTCCACGTCCGGGAGCACGTCCAGCACCCGGCCTGGGCCGCACCCGATATCGAGCACCCGCAGCCCGGGCCGGACGCGGGCGTGGTGCTCGACCACCCGGCGGTGCACGGCGCTCGCGCCGAGCAGCCGCTGGACCAGCCAGTACGCCGCGGGCACGGCCAGGGGCGAGCGGATGTCGCGCAGCGTGGTCACGGGCAGTGCGGAATCTAGATGAGTTGTTCCACGACGACGTGCGTGTGGGCGCGGGGTTGTGTGGATGGCGGGCGACGCACGGTTCCGCCGCCAATGGCGGGGCCATTGGCAAGGAACCGGGTGGTGCCCGGCGCCGCAGAACCCCGTGACCACGCGTGCGTACTCGTGGAACAACTCATCTACTGGGCCTGGTCGGCCGGGCTGTCTACGCTCTGGGCATGTCCGCGGCGCCCGTGTACGATGACATCTGGCGCAACGTCTACGGCGACCTGCAGACCCACGGTCCGGCCCATCGCCACCTGCGCCGGCTGCTGCACCGCGTGGTCGCCGACCTCGACTTCGACACGGCCCTCGACGTCGGCTGCGGGGCGGGCGACAACGTGCCGCTGCTGCTCGCGGATCGGCCCGGCGCACGCTTCGTGGGCGCAGACGTCTCCCCGGAGGCGCTCGCGCGTGCTCGTCGTCGCCACCCGCGTCACGACTTCGTCGAGCTCGACATCGAGCACGAGGCGCTGCCCGAACGTTTCGACCTCGTCTTCAGCTCGCTCGTCCTCGAGCACCTGGCCGACGACGAGTCCGCGCTGCGCAACCTGCACGCGATGACCACGCGCCACCTCGTCGTCGCGACGATCGGCGGCGACATCGACCGCTACCGGCCGTGGGAGGAGCAGGTCGGGCACGTCCGAAACTACCGCCCCGCAGAGCTCGAGCGACGCCTCGCGCAAGCGGGGTTCGAGGTGCAGCGCACGCTGCGCTGGGGGTTCCCCTTCTACAGCCCGCTGACCCGGCTGCTGCAGAACCGGATGAGCGCCACGCCGAGCTACGGGCCCGTGACCCGCCTCGCGGCCCGCATCGTGCACCTGGTCTACCGGCTGAACTCGGGGCGCCGCGGCGATCTGCTCATCGCGGTCGCGAGGCCGCGGATCGAATCCTCCAGCGACCGGCTCGGGGCGTAGCCTAAGGCGCCGGCGGCACGCTCGATCGAGACCTCCCAGCTGACACCGTCCTCGGCGTCGGGGGCGCCGCCGAGCCGCACCTCCGAGCGCCCGCCGAGCAGCTCGGCGCAGCGCTCGGCCAGCGCGCGGTTGGAGACCGCCCGACCCGACCCGACGTTCAGCACCCCGCCCGGCCCGCGCTCGACCGCAAGCGCAACGGCGTCCGCCACGTCGCGCACGTCGACGTAGTCCTGCCGGCGGGAACCCTCGCCGGCGACCTCGAGCGGCAGCCCGGCCAGCGCACGACCGACGAAGACCGAGAAGATCCGCCCGTCGGCCATCGCCGGCCCCACGGGGGAGGTCAGGCGCAGGCTGGTCGCCGTGACGCCACGCCCAGCAGCGAGCGCCACCAGGCGTTCCCCGAAGAGCTTGGAGGCGTGGTAGGCGGTGAGCGGATCGAGTGGGTGGTCCTCATCGACCGGCAGGACCCGTGGCCGGCCGATGACCTGGATGCTCGAGGTGAACACGAAGCGCGCGCAGGCCCAGCGGTCGGCGAGCCACAGCACGCGCTGGAGGCCGGCGCAGTTCACCGGGACGATCTCGGGGTCCCACGGGGTAGCCCCCAGCGCGGCAGCGGCATGCACGATCGCCTCGCACGGCGGCTGGCCGGCCAGCCGCTCGAGCACCGATGGACTGGCGATGTCGGCCAACACGACCTCAGCCGCGCCGCCTGCGGACGGCGGGCGCCGCGACAGCGCGACCACTTCGTGCCCGTCGTTGGCGAGCCGCGCCACCACCGCGCCACCGACGTGTCCGCTGGCGCCGGTGACCAGGACCCTCACCGCCCCATCCCCCAGTCCTCGACGACCACCGCCTCGGCCCACGGATCCTCCAGCCGCCCTCGCGCGGTCAGCGCCTCGCGCGCGCTGGCGGGGACGTACATCTCGTTGAAGTAGCGCAGCATGGTTCCGGGCCTCGGGATCCCGAGCGCCATCGGCTCGCCGAGCACGAAGTGCCGCAGTCCCGCCTCGACCTCGTTGAACCCGGCTCGCGCGCGCACCGGCGTCGTGCCCGAGAAGCGGACGTTGAGCTCGAAGGCGACCGGCTCGTCGCCGCGCAGCCGAAGCTGGACGTTGAGCGGCCCGGTGGCCCCGAGGCGCTCGGCGACGGTCGTCGCGTAGGCCTCCACCCCGGGGAACCTTCCGATCTCTGCACGCGTCGTCGTGCCGCCTGCCAGCTCCCTCAGCATGGCGATCACGCCCCTGACGCGACCTTCGCCGTCGCTCATGCAGCCGACCGTGTACTCCGCACCGTCCGGCAGGTGCTCTTGGAGCACCAGGTCTGGCTGCACCAAGGCGCCCTCGAGCTCGGCGTGCGTTCGGACGATGCTCACCCCCTCGGCCGATTTGCCCCGGCGGGGTTTGGCCACCAGCGGCAGGCCGACGGCCGCGATCAGGGCGGCGACGGCCTCGCGGTCGGCGGTCGCCGCGCTGAGCGGATGGGCGAGCCCCTCGCGCTCGAGCCAGCGGGCCGTCGCCAGCTTGTCCTGCCCGATAGCGAGGACCTCGGGCGAGCTGACGAGGCAGCGCGCTCCGGTGCGCTCCCGGATCTGCTCGGCAGCCGGAGCGAGCGCTTCGAGCACCGGTTCGGAGCCGGAGAGCACTGCGTCCACGCCCTCGGCCAGGCACGTCGCCTCGACCCACGGCAGGAACCCGGGGTCGTTGGCCAGAGGCGTCACGAGCGACAGGTCGGCGCGGTACAGGCCGAGGCTCAGTGGGCCGACGCAGCCCGCGATCGTCCTCGTCGGCAGCGCCGAGAGGGAGAGCGCCTTGAGGATGCCCTGGCTGACATTGCCGCCGACGCCGAGGACGAGCACCGACAGCGGCGGTCCGGCCGAGGGCGAAGCTGCGCCCCCTGTCACACCGCACCGACGCCCATGGCCAGCGCCTCCTCGACCGCCCCGGCGACGAGCTCGACCTCGCGCTCGCCGAGGTCGGCCCACAACGGAAGGCGAACGAGACGGCCGCTGACGTCGTCGGTCACCGGCAACGGACCGTCCACCCGTCCATGGCGCAGGCCGGCCGGGGAGCTGTGCAAGGGGACGTAGTGGAAGACAGCCTGAACGCCGCGGGTCGCCATCGCGGCGATGAGCGCGTCGCGGCGGTCACGGTCGGGCAGCAGCACGTGGTACATGTGCGCGTTGTGGCGCGCCTGCGGGGGGATCTGCGGCCGGCGCAGCAGGCCCGCCTGCTCGAGCGGCTCGAGGCGCTCGTGGTAGGCCTGCCACACGCGCATCCGGTCGGCGGTGATCCGGTCGGCCTCCTCGAGCTGCGCCCACAGGAAGGCGGAGTTGATCTCGCTCGCGACAAACGACGAGCCGAGGTCGACCCAGGTGTACCGGTCGACCTCGCCCCGGTTGAAGCGGCTGCGGTCCGTGCCCTTCTCCTGCACGATCTCCGCGCGGTCGACCAGCGCCTCGTCGTTGATCAGCAGTGCGCCACCCTCCCCGCAGGTGACGTTCTTGGTCTCGTGGAAGCTGAGACAGCCGAGCTCCCCGAACGAGCCCAGCGGCCGTTCGTCATAGCTCGACAGGATGCCGTGCGCCGCGTCCTCCACGACGTACAGTCCGTGCTTCTCGGCCAGCGCCCCGAGCTCCGGCATGGCGCACCCCACCCCTGCGTAGTGCACCGGCATGATCGCCCGCGTCCGGTCGGTGATCGCGTCGGCCACAGCCCGCTCGTCGAGGTTCAGCGTGTCCGGGCGGACGTCGACGAACACGGGGGTCGCGCCGCGCAACGCAACGGCACTGGCGGACGTGACGAAGGTGAAGGAAGGCATCACGACCTCGTCGCCCGGACCGACCCCCATCAACAGGATCGCCATCTCCAGCGCCGCGGTGCCCGACGAGGTCAGCAGCGCGCGCCGGCACCCGATTCGCTCTTCCAGCCAGGCGCCGCAACGCCGGTCGAACGGACCGTTGCCCGACAGGTGCCCACCGTCGATGGCCTGCTGGATGTAGCCGTGCTCGCGCCCCGTGGCGTGTGGCTTGTTGAAGGGGATCACCGCGAGGGGCGCACCGGGTCGACCGCAGGCGGCGAGGGGTCGACGACGGCGGACTCCTCGACGGGCGGCGTCACCGCCAGCTCACGCCGGAAGTGCTCCTGTGACCCGCCCGCGACCTTCGTGTCGACCACGTAGAGCGGCCGGCCCTTGACCTGCTCGAAGATCTTGCCGACGTAGAGCGCGGTCACGCCGGTGCTGCAGATGATGAACCCGGTGAGCAGGAGGATCAGCACCGGCAGCCCGGTCCACTGCGGCAGGTCGCGCCCGAGGACGAAGACGCCTAGCGTGTACAGCGCCAGGGCCGCCCCGGCCCCGGCGAGCAGGAAGCCCACGTAGACGATCCAGCGCAGCAGCACGGTGGACTGGAAGAACATCCCGTCCAGCGCAACCCGCACGAGCGCCCGCAGGTTGTAGGCGCTGCGGCCGGAGTGGCGCTCCGCGGGATCCACCTCGATCTCCGCCCGCTCGAAGCCGAGCCAGTGGAGGATGAGCAGGTACTGCCGGTCGCGGTCGCGCACCGCGAGGAACGCGTCGGCCACCTTGCGCGACATGAGCGACAGGTTCGTGTAGTTGGTGAACATGTCCGGCCCCGTCAGGCGATTGCGGACCCGGTAGTAGGAGTGGCCCGCCACCCGGCGGGGCCACGGTCCGCGCCGCCGCGTGCGACGCGCCAGGACGACGTCGTTGCCCTCGCGTGCCTTCTCGTACAGCCGCGCGAGCTGCTCGGGCTCGTCCTGGAGGTCGCAGTCCATCACCGCGACCCAACGGCCGCTGGACTCGGCGATCCCGGCGGTGATCGCGTGGTGCTGGCCGAAGTTGCGGCTCAGCCGGATCAGCCGGACCCCGGGGTCCCCGGCGGCAAGCTGCAGCAGCGTGTCCCACGCGCCGTCGGGGCTGCGGTCGTCGACGAAGATGATCTCCGTGCTGTCGCTGAGGCTGTCGAGCGTCGCACGCAGGCGCCCGTGGAGGGCGCGCAGGCAGCTCTCGCACCCGTAGACCGGAACGACGACGCTCAGCTCAGCCACTGCGTGAGCGTACCGACGACGCTGCGCAGGTCTACACGGCCGGGCTGGGCCCCGGCGCCGTGCGCAGGTAGGACCGCAGCTCCCGCAGGAGACCTCGCTGCGCCCACAGGGTCGCCGCAGCGGTCACCGCCAGGTAGAGGGCGAGCTCGGCGACCGCCGTCAGCGGGCTTCGTCCCGCGTTCTCGGCCGCCCTGAGGAGGAGAACCGCCACCGCGGCCGGAACGCTCGGGCCGATGGCGCGCGCCGAGTAGCTGAGCACGCGAAACGTCGGGAACAGGCGGTTGAGGTAGACGAGGCGCACGCCGAGGCTGGTCAGCGCGACGACGCCCATGCCGACCGCGAACCCGTCGAGACCTTCGAGCAGGAGCAGGGGGGCCGGCACGGCCAGGAAGGACACCATGCAGATCGCGCTCCAGATCGCGATGGGCCGGGTCTGCCCCCGGGCGCGATAGAAGGCGTCCCAGTTGTGCCCGATGTGCCCGATGCCCATCGAGGCGCCGAACACCTGCAGCAGGAAGACCGCGGGCCGCCATCGCTCGCCCACCACGAACTCCACGAAGTCCCCGGCGAAGAGCGCCAGGCCGAGGCCGAAGGGCACCCCCCAGATGAGCGCGATGCGGTTCGAGGTCTCGAACGCCTCGAAGAGCAGGTCCGCGCGGTCCCTCACCGCGCAGATGGCGGGATACAGGGTCTGCGTGACCACCCCGTCGACCCGGGTCGAGTAGAACGCGATCGCCGACGCGAAGCTGATGAAGCCCGCCCCCGCGAGGCCCAGCTTCGCTTCGCCGATGATAATCGAACCCTGGGCCACAACGAGGCTGCTGGCCCCCGCCAGGGCCAGCGGCCACGAAAAGGCGAGGTAGCCGCGTGCCGCCGCGCGATCGAACCTCAGGACCAGGCGGTAGCTGGCGAACACGATCGCCACCGCGGCGCCCGCGGCCACCCCCGCCGCCGTGCCGAGCACGAGGCTCCAGTAGCCCCCGCCCGTCGCGGCGAGCCCCACCGTCACCACGAGGCCCACGACAGGATCAACCGACTGCAGGAGCCGCTGCTTCCTGAACTCCATGCGGCGATAGAAGACCCAGGTGGGCGCCTGCAGCGCGCCCATGGGCATGGTCAGGGCGAGCACCAGCCCGGGCGCGACCAGACGAGGCTCGCCGTAGAGGAAGGCCAGCAGGGGCACCAGCGCGGCGAAGAGCAGGGCGAACGCCGAGGTGAGCACCAGCTCGAAGGAGAACGCCTCCTGAAAAGCGCGCTCCTGGTCGGGGTCGGATTGCTGCACGTACCTGTCACCAGCGCCGGCCGTCTTGAGCCAGGTCACGGTCGCCAGGGAGATCAGCAGGATCCCCCAGACGCCGTATTCATCCGGGGTGACGAACCCGACGACGATCACTCCCTTGAGGAGCCCGAGGGTCATGACGCCGAGCTGGAAGGCCGCGTTGACGATCGCTCCTCGCGCAGCATGTTGACGGAGGCTGCGCCCGCCCAGGGCGAACCGCCCGGCGAACGGGGTGTCCGCCTCGTCCTGTGCGGCCGAGGCCCGCATGGGCCCGGCGGTCAGGTCAGATCGGGGCATGGCCGGTGTTCACGGTACGCGCTCGCCGGCCGGCGGCCTCCAGGCCCAGATCAGCCCGGCGTCATCGCTGCGGTCAGGGGCGCCGACCTCATAGCCCGCGCCCGACAGGCGCCCGATGACCTCCGCCTCCGGGTCAGCCACTCGCGCGTGGACCGGGTGGTACTCGAGCACGATCACCCGCGCCGGCCCCTCCGCGAACCGCGCGTCCGCGAGGATGTCCCACTCGCTGCCCTCGATGTCCATCTTCACGAAGTCGGCCTCCTCGAGGTAGGGGAACACGTCGCGGCTGGCGACCTGCCGCTGCTCGCTCGAGAGCAGGGCCGTGTCGCGCAGGAAGGGGAAGGCGGCGCCGATGCGCTCGTGCATCTCCTCGTTGCCGTGGCGGCCGCCCGATGCGACGCTGGACAGGTGGTAGTCGCTCAGGAACGGCACCTCGCCGTCGGTCGTCGCGGCACAGGCCTCCACCACCTCCCACCGGTCCCCGAGCGCGTTGTCCTGGATGCACCGCCGCAGCCGCTGGACGTTGCTCGGGTCGGGCTCGAAGGACACCACGCGGGCGTCCGGCGCCAGCCGGCGCAGGTAAAGGCCGAAGTAGCCGACATGCCCGCCGAGGTCCAGCACGCGCGGACGGGGTCCGAGGCCCGCGATCGCCGCCGCAGCGCGCTCAGGCGGACGGTACGCATGGAAGCGGAACATCTCCTCGAGGGCCCACATGTCCAGCAGCGGGTGGCGAACCTGGGCGATCAGGCCCGAGCCGCGCAACGCGTAGCCCCGGCCGGCGGGCTGGTCACGCAGCTCGTTCAGGACGAAGCGCGGGGCGGCGCGGACGCACGACGCGGCCCCGATCGTGCGGCGGATGCGCTGCGGATGCAGGCGCTTGCCCAGGACGCGGCGCACGGGGCGGCAGTTTAGATGGGTTGTTCCGTGACGACGTGCCGGCGGGACAGCGTGTACTAGCGTCCGGCCGATGGGTGTGGGCACCTACCTCGCCGGGGTGGGTTACGGGCTCGCCACCTGGGGTGCCGCCGTGGGGACCGGGGTCGTGGTCGCCCGACGGCGCCTGCCGGCGCACAGTGGCGCGCCGCTGTGGCTGGCCGGCGCGCTGGTCGCCCTCCTCACCCTGATCGGTGCCCACCTCCTCCCGGGCGCGGTCGGCCTGCTCTCGCGGAGGAGCGTGGTCTTCACTGCGCTGGCCGCGGCGACTGCCACGTTCTTCCTCGTGCCCGGCTGCGAACGGCCCGGGCGGTCGACCTCGCCGGAGCCGATCAGCCGCGCGGACACTCCTTCGGCGGCGATGGCCGGGCTCGCCGTTGCGCTCGTGACCGTGGTCATCACGGCGGCGTTCCTGCGGCTGGCCACGGACGCCCCCACCCACGTCGACGCCCTCTCGTTCGGGCTTCCCGGCGTGGCCGAGTGGATCCGCACGGGGTCGCTGCTGGACGCCGGCGCCTTCTTACCGCTCTTTCAGGTGAGGACCTATCCCAACACCGGCGACGTCTTCTACCTCGCGACGATCCTGCCCTTCCGCAACGACGCGTTCCTACGCTTCGCAACCCTCCCGCTCCTCGGGATGACAGGGCTTGCGGTGTACGCGCTGGCCCGGGAGATGCGCGCGCCGCGCCCCACGGCGGTCCTGCTGGGGACCTGCATCGTCGCCGTGCCCAGCGTGACCCAGCCGGCGCTGGACAACCTCAAGCCGGACGTCTTCATGTACGCCACGTTCGCGGCGGGCCTGCTCTTCCTGGCCCGCCACGCGCGCACGGGGCTGCGGACCGACCTCCTACTGGCGGGCGCCGGCCTCGGCCTGGCCTTCGGCTCCCGCTGGTACGGGATCTCCTCGGCGGTCGTGGTGATCGGGCTGTGGGTCGCCGCCGCGCTCCTCGCGCGCCGGCCCCTGGCGGCCGTCGTTCGCCACGCCGCCGTGCTGAGCGCGACGGTGCTGACGGTCGGCGGCTTCTGGCTGCTGCGCAACGCGCTGCTGACGGGCAACCCGATCTACCCCGCGAAGATCACGCCGTTCGGCGTCCCGCTCTTCGACGCCCCGCCGGACCCGATCACCGAGAACCTGGGGCTCTCGATCGCCGAGCGTCTCGGCGAACCGGGGCTGTTCACCAACACCGTGTGGCCCGGCTTGAGCCATGGGCTGTCGCTGCCCGGCCTCGTGCTCGCGGTGGGTGCGGCCGCCGGGTTCGCCATGGCGGCGCCCGGGCTGCGCCGGGCGCGGGCCGGGCTTGCCCTGCGCCCGCTGGCGCTGGCGACCTGCGCCCTGGTGCTCGCCGGGGTCTACGCCATCACGCCCGCCAGCGCGCAGGGCTTCCCCGGGTTCCCGCTGCCCGGGATCGTGGGCGAGACCGCGCGCTGGGTGGTGCCTGCCCTCCTGGCGGCTGCGGGGGCGGCGGCCTGGGCGTTGGCGCGGGCGGGACGCTGGCGCGTGGCGGGGGAAGCGGCGCTGCTCGTGGCGTCGGTGGTGGGCGTCGGCGCCGCCTACGACGACCGGCCCGCCGACATCGTGGTCGTGGGCGCCCTCCTGGCCGCCCTCTGCGGGGTCGGGCTGCTGGCCCGTCGATCGCGCGCGCTCACAGGCCTGGGCACGCACAAGCCGTTGATCCTTGCGGTGACGGCGCTTGCCACCGTGGCCGTGGTGGCCGCCGGCCAGCTCGATCAGCGCCGCTACAACGAAAAGCGCTTCTTCGGGGTCAGCCCGGTGTCGGACTGGATCCTCGCCAACGCGCCGAGTGGCCACGCCGTCGGGTTCGCTGGCGGCTGGCAGTCGGGCTTCGTGCCGATCTACCCGGCGTTCGGGCCCGCCTACGGCAACTCGGTGCGCTACGCCGGGCCGGTCAGGGAGGGGCAGGTGCGCGAGTACCTCACGTCGCAGGACTTCCGCGGGGCCCTGGCGCGCGACGGCTACGACCTGCTCGTGGTCGGCCGGGTGGCCCGTCCCAACCTGAAGCGCGTGGAGCCCCTCCGGGTGCTCGACGATCCCGTCGAAGCGCGATGGGCGAGGGCGGCCGGCTTCACCGAGGTGACCCGCGACGGGCAGTTCGTGCTGCTACGAAGAGGTAGTTCCCCCGGTCGCTGAGGCGGGCAAGCGGATAGACGGGCAGCCGCAGGGCCTCGAAGGCCAACCTGAGGGCGCGGCCGCGCAGGCCTCTCCCGAGCCGCTCCGGCGACAGCGACGTGCTGCGGTAGAAGGCGAAGGGCGTGTTCTGCGTGTGCACGGCGACCACGTCGTAGCCCGCCCGCGAGAGGAGCCGCGGGGCGGTGCGCTTGGAGAAGTCGAACAGGTGCACCGGGAGCTCCGGGTACTCCCAGACGCCGGTGCGGCGGGCGATGAGGCGGTGGGTCAGGCGCGGGTAGAGCCCGTCGGCGTTGGGGAACGTGGCCGCCAGCAGGCCGCCTGGTGCCAGCAGGCCCGCGGCGAGGGCGAGCTCGGCCAGCGGATCGGGCAGGTGCTCGAGCACGTCCCAGAAGGTGATCAGGTCGAAGCCGTGGGCCGGCAGCGTGGGCGCCACCTCCCCCAGGGTGCCCGTGCGCACGTCGAGCCCCCGCCCACGGGCCCGCTCGGCGGTCTGCGCACCGATCTCGACCCCGGTGGCCGTCATGCCGCGCTGGGCCACGACCTCGAGCCACGCCCCCGACGAGCAGCCCACGTCGAGCGCCCGGCCACCAGCGCGCAGCCCGCCGCACCCTGCGACGGGGTCGACCTTCGCGCGCGCCCGCTCCAGCGTCCACTCCCGCAGCGGCCCGAAGAGCGCATCGGTGAACGCCGGGTCGTGGTAGTAGGCCGCGTCGAGCTCGGCCGCGGGTGGCGTCGGGTCCTGGAAGACCAGGCGGCAGCGCGGGCAGCGGACGAGGTGATGGCCGCCCTGCTCGAAGAGCGCGGCGAACGGGCCCGGGTGGTCGCACACGATGCACGGTCTCACCGGCGGGACGCTAACGCGGGGCAAGGCCGAGGCGGCCGTTACGCTGCGCCGATGGCTGACAACGAAGCGACCGTCGAGCGATCCTCGCCCGAGGACCTCCGCACGCTCGTCGACGAACGCCAGTGGTACCACACCCTCGAGCTCGCGCCGGGGGTGGTCACGAAGGGCCTCTTCGACCACGTCACCCATGTGACCCGATATGGCATCCCCGCCGACATGTCGGGCCTCAGAGCGCTGGACGTCGGCAGCTTCGACGGCTTCTGGGCCTTCGAGATGGAGCGGCGCGGTGCGCGGGTCACCGCGCTGGACGTCGACGGCCCGGAGGAGCTCGACTGGCCGCCCCGGCTGCGCGCGTTGGGCGCCGAGGCACCCAACGCCAAGATCTCGCAGCGCACCAACTTCGCACTCGCCCGTGGCGCCCTGAACAGCGCCGTCGAGCGGGCCAGCCTCAGCGTCTACGAGGCGACCCCGGAGCGCCTCGGGACGTTCGACGTCGTGTTCTGCGGCTCGCTGCTGATCCACCTGCGCGACCCGCTACTTGCTCTCGAGCGCATGGCGGCGCTGTGCAGCGGCCGCCTCGTGCTGGCTGAGGCCTACAGCCGGCGGCTCGATTGGATCCCCCGCGTGAAGGTGGCCGAGTTCCGTGGCGAGACGCCCTGGATGACCTGGTGGCTGCCCACGAGCCGGACGCTGGCGGCGATGACGCGCTGCGCGGGGTTCGAGGAGGTGCGCCTGCACGACCGCTTCCTGCTTCCGTTCCGTGAGGGGCGCGGCGGCGTGAGGCACGCCATCGTGCACGCGCGAGGACCGGGCGGCGCTCCCGAGCCGACGTGAGCGGCGGCGAGCGGCAGCCGCACCAGCCGGAGGTCAGCGTCATCGTCCCCTCGCACGGGCGGCTGCTGCGGCTGCGCTGGCTGCTGAACGCGCTCGAGGAGCAGACGATCGAGCGTGAGCGCTTCGAGGTCGTCGTGGTTCACGACTACGACAGCGCGGGGGCTGCAGCGATGATCGACGGCCACCCGCTTGCCGCCGCGGGTGTCGTGCGATCCGTGCGGATCGCCCCCGAGAACGCACGCGCCGCCCGGCAGCGCAACCTCGGGTGGCGCGCCGCTCGCGCGCCGGCGATCGCGTTCGTCGACGACGACTGCCGCCCTGAGCCCGACTGGCTGGCTGAGCTGCTGGCCGTCGTGCGGACCCGTCCGGAGGCGATGCTCCAGGGCACCGTGCGACCCGATCCGCTCGAGGGCGAGGTGTTCGCCCGCCCGCTGGTGAGGACGCTGCGGGTGCAGCCGCCCGACCCGCGCGCGCAGACCGCCAACTTCCTTTACCCGCGAGCGCTGCTCGAAGCGGTCGCCGGGTTCGACGAGGCGCTGCTGGTGGGCGAGGACATGGAGCTGTGCCTGCGTTGCCGCGATGCGGGCGCTCCGTTCGTCGCCGCGCCGCGGGCGATCGTCAACCACGCCATCGAGGCGTTCTCGCTCAGCGGCTGGGCCAGGGTGCATCGCAAGTGGCAGGACCTCCCGCTGATGTTCAAGGCGCAGCCCCGGCTGCGCCGCTATCACCCCCTCGGGATCTTCTGGACCTGGCGACACATGCGCGCCTGGACCGCCCTCGCCGGCCTGCTCGCCGGCCCGGCGCGCCGCGAGGCGCTGCTGCTCGGCCTCCCCTACCTGGTCCTCGACGTCCTCACCCGCCGTGGATCCAGGCCCAAGGGACTGCTCATCTCCCTTTCCGAGGGCCCGCGGGTGATCGCCGGGGACGTGGTGGAGATCCAAGCCTTCGCCAGGGGGTCCATCCACCACCGGTCGGTGGTGCTGTAGCGCGCGTCGCCGGGCCAGGCCGCGGCGCTGTGCGCTGCTTCAATGGCGCGCGTGAACGCTGGCGAGCGCCCTGCTGGCGACCCTGAGATCAGCGTCGTCGTTCCCTCCCACGGCCGTCTCCTGCGCCTGCGATGGCTGCTCAACGCCCTCGAGGAGCAGACGATGCAGCGCGACAGGTTCGAGGTGATCGTGGTCCACGACTACAACGCCTCGCAGGCAGCAGCGATGATCGACAGCCATCCCGTGGGCTGCGCCGCGGTGGTACGGCCGGCCGGGCTCGGCCCCGGGGCGGCCCGCAACCTCGGGTGGCGAGCGGCCCGTGCCCCATCGGTCGCCTTCGTCGACGACGACTGCCGCCCGGAGCCCGAATGGCTGGCCGAGTTGCTGTCCGTCGCGCAAGCCTTCCCGCAGGCCATCGTCCAGGGCACCGTGCGGCCCGACGGCCTCGAGGGCGAGGTCTTCGCCCGCCCACTCGTCCGGACGCTGTGGGTACAGCCACCGGACCCGCGCGGGCAGACGGCGAACATCCTCTACCCGCGCGCCCTGCTCGAGGCGGTCGAGGGCTTCGACGAGTCGGTGTTGATCGGCGAGGACATGGAGCTGTGTCTCCGTTGCCGGGACGCTGGCGCTCCGCTCGTGGCGGCGCCGACGGCGATCGTCAACCACGCCGTCGAGGCGTTCAGCCTCTCGGGCTGGGCGAAGATGAACCGCAAGTGGCACGACCTGCCGCTGATGGTCCGGCAACAGCCGCGCCTGCGCCGCTACAACGCGCTCGGGGTCTTCTGGGGCTGGCGGCACATGCGCGCGTGGACCGCGCTGGCCGGCCTGCTCGCCGGTGCCGCACGCTCCCAGGCGCTGCTGCTCGGCCTCCCCTACCTGATCCTCGACGTCCTCACCCGCCGGGGACTGAGGCCCAAGGGACTGCTCGTCTCCCTCTTCGAGGGGCCGCGCGTGATCGCCGGGGACGTCGTCGAGATCCGCGCCTTCGCCCAAGGCTCCATCCACCACCGGTCGCCGCTGCTGTGACGCCCGCGTCGCCGGTCGACCCGCTGCGCATCGCGCTGCTGAACCCCTGCTACTGGCCCGAGGTACGGCGTGGCAGCGAGCGCGTGATCCACGACGTGGCGGCCGGCCTGGCTGCGCACGGCCACCAGACGCAGATCATCACGAGCCACCCGGGTATTCCCAACCGGACCGTGGAGGACGGCGTCGAGGTCGTCCGCAATTGGCGCCCTCCGGACCTGCCCCTGCGGCTGCGCAAGATCGGCGACAACCTGACCCACGTGCCGTTCAGCCTGCGGACGCTGCTGGCCGGCGACGCCGATCTGGCCCACGCCTTCTACGCCTCGGACGCGCTCGCGTCGGTCGCCTGGGCGCGGCGCACCGGGCGGCCGTCGGTCATGTCCTGGATGGGTCTGATGGCCGCCGGCTGGATGTCCTCGCGCGCGCTTCGCCTGGAGACGATCACGCGTGCGGTGTACGGGAGCGACGCGCTCGTCGTGCTCAGCCGGACCGCACGCGACAGCGTCTGGCGCTGGATGGGGGTCGAGGGCCGGATCATCCATCCGGGCGTGAACACCGCGCATTTCACCCCGGGCGGGGTGCGGGCCGATCACCCGACGATCGTCTGCGCGGCGGCGCCGGAGGAACCGGCCAAGCGGGTCGCGCTGCTCGTGCGAGCCTTCGCCCACGTGCGTCGCAGCCGGAGTGACGCGCGGCTCGTCCTCATGCGCCCGCGCGATCAGGCGCTCGCGCGCGAGCTCGGTGACCAGGACAGCGTCGAGCTCTCCGACGCGCGCTCCGACGAGGTGGTGCACCTCTACCGCAAGGCCTGGGTGTCGGCGCTGCCGTCGGTCAACGAGGCCTTCGGGCTCGTCATCGCCGAGGCGCTCGCGTGCGGCACACCCGGGGTGGCGTCCACCGGCTTCGGTCCGGAGGAGATCCTGGACTCCGAGTCGATCGGGCGCCTGTTCTCCGGCGAGGACGAGCATGCGCTCGCCCAGGCGCTGCTGGAGGCGCTGGACCTCTCCCAGGATCCTGGGTGCGCGGCGGCGTGCGTACGGCGAGCGGCGAACTTCGGCGCCGAGGCTGCGACCTCGGCCCACGAAGAGATCTACCGCGAGCTCCTGGGCCGGCCGTAGCGTGGCCGCGGCGCCCACAGGAGGCCCACGCGCGAGCGTCAGCGTCTGCGCCGTCGTGGTGACCTACAACCGCCGCGAGCTGCTCGTCGACTGCCTCGCGGCCCTGGCCGATCAGACGCGCCCGGTGGACCACGTCGTGGTCGTGGACAACGCCAGCACCGACGGCACGGCCCAGCTTCTGCGCGAGCACTACCCAGAGCAGGTCGAGCTCCTCGCCCTGACCCAGAACGAAGGCGGCGCGGGCGGCTTCCACGAGGGGATGCGGCACGCCCACGCGGCGGGCCACGACTGGGTCTGGCTCATGGACGACGACACCGTGCCGACACCGAGCGCGCTGGCGGAGCTGCTGGCCGGCGGGGAGCGCTCCGGCGCCGGGGCCCCGTCGATCCTGGCGAGCCGGGTGGTGTGGAAGGACGGGCGCCTTCACCCGATGAACGCCCCCCTGTTCGAGATCGACCGCACCGATGCCGTTCTCGCCGCGTGCGAGCTCGGCCTGATGCCGATCCGGTTCGCGACGTTCGTCTCGGTGCTGATCCATCGCGACGTCGTCGATCGGCACGGGCTCCCGCTCAAGCGGTACTTCCTGTGGAGCGACGACATCGAGTACACCGCGCGCGTCCTGCGCACCGAGCCCGGTTTCGTCGTCGTGGAGAGCGTTGCGTTGCACGCGACCGCCAGCTCGTACACCGCGATCACGACCAGCGATGACCGCTTCTACTTCCACGTGCGCAACACGCTGTACATGCTCCGCGGACCTGCCTGGTCAGTGCGGAACAAGCCCGGGATCGTCTTCCGGTGGGCCTTGAGCATCGTCGCCTACCTGCGCCATAACCACCTGAGCCCGCGCCACGTGAGGATCGTGCTGCGGGGCTTGCGCGACGGCTTCAGGCGCGGCGCGCCCGTTGCGGGGCGCCCATGACGTCGACGGCCAGCACGTAGGCCTCGCGGCGCCACTCGTCGGGTGACCACGTGCGCCCGGCCAGCATCCGCAGGCGACTGCGGTACTGCGCCGGGCGCGGCGCGGGCGCTCCGGCGCGCCGTGCGAGGCTGCCGGGCACGAGGTAGCCGGGGCTGCTCGAAGCACGCAGGATCCTGGCGGTCCAGGTGAACAGGCCCCACTCGGCCGGCACCCCGCGGCCGGGTAGGCCGAACCGGGCGACGACGTCCGCTCGGATCAGGACCGAGCCGCTGTGCGCGGCGCGGATCGCCATGACGCGGTGACCGCAGGCGTCCAGGGCCGCCTCATGGTCGCGAAACTCGTGCTGGGGTTGGGAGCGCTGGTCCAGCCTTCCCGCGGCGTCGAGCACCTTGCTGGACAGGATCAGGGGCAACGGCAGGCCGCCCGGGTCATGCGCAAAGCGCAGCAGTGCACCAAGGGTGTCGGGCCCAGGCTCCACACCCTCGTCGAGCAACCAGATCCATTCCGTGCCGGTCGCCGAGGCCGCGCCGACGCCGTCGCGGAGGTCGGTGGCCTGCAGGACCAGGGTTGTGACCGCGGCCGCCAGCGCCTCAGAGCTCCAGAACCGCGCTGGACTCCGGGTAGTACTGCGGTCGCTTGGCGAACCAGCGGGAGTTGCGCCGCACGCGGGCGGCCTCGGGCTGCCCGGTGGGTCCGGGCAGGCGCTCGACGGACCGCAGCTGGGAGATCGGGCTCGCGAAGTGCCACGTGTGCCGGCGGTACACCCGCGAGACCTCACTGCGAACGGGCCGGCGCACGCGCACCCCGCTGGCGACCCCTCGGGGGATCTCCCCCAGGGCCCGGAGCTTCCCGAGGTCGCCGGTGGCCGCCGCGGCGGCCACGTGCAGCGCGAGGTTCGCCAGCGCACCCGCCGCGTCGCGCGGCTGCATCAGCTTCGCGGCGATGTAGGCGAAATGGCGCGTGTTCAGCCGGAAGGCGTGCGCGCTGAGGACCACCTTCGGGCTCGTCATGTGCACCGCCGTCACCTCGGGCAGGTGCAGATGGCGGTAGCCACGGTCGAGCAGGCGCATCGTCAACTCCATCTCGTTGGCCCAGATGAAGATGTTCGGGTCATAGAACGGCTCGGTCTCTATCGCCCGGGAGCTGAACATCGCCGAGCACCCCCAGAAGGTCAGCAGGCCGGTCTCGTACTGGTCGTTGATCCGGTACCCCGGCACCTCGCCCGACTCGACCCGGAAGGACACCAGATCGGCGCGGTGCTCCTCCGCACTCGTGACGGCCTGCTTGAGCGCGTCGTCCTCGATGTAGCAATCGTCGTCGAGGATCATCCGCCAGCGGCCCTCGGCGCTCTTCATCGCGTCGTTCCAGGCACTGGCGCCGACGTTGACCGGATTGCGGATGACGCGCACGGCCGGGAAGCGCTCGGTGACCATGTCGGCGGTGCCGTCGACTGAGGCGTTGTCGACCACGACGACCTCGAGGCGGTCGTGCGGGTAGTCCAGATGCTCCAGCACCCGCTCGAGTGAGACCGCGAGCTGGGCGCGCCGGTTGAAGGCGAGGAAGACGATGCTCACCAGCGGCCACGGCTCGCCCTCGACCGTGCTCATGTCCTCTGCCCCTGCGTCGCCGGCTCGCCCGGGAGCAGTTGCAACACCGACGCGGAGGTTGGGTAGAACTGCGCGTGGCGAGCGAAGTTCTCGCTCCCGCGACCCGGCGGTTCCGGGTCCGGGCGCCCGAGGGCGGCGCGCGTCACGCGCCCCGGCGCCTCCCGCAGGATGTCCGTCAGGGGCCGCGAGTACCACCACGGGCCTACGAAGGAGTGGAAGCTTTCACGGTAGGTGCTCGACACCTCCAGGCTGACGGGCGCGCGGTGGCGCAGACCGTGCCGGAAGCCGCTCAGCGCCGGCATCACGGCCTCGAGCGCCTTCGGGTGGATGCGTACGGAGTCGCGAACAAAGGTCGCCAGCAGATTGGCCAGGGCGGTGGCGGCGTCGCGCGGGCGCAGCAGCTTCGCCGCGATGTACCCCCAGTGGCGGGCGTTGAGCCGGTAGCTGCGTTCGGCGACGTGCTCCTCCTTGGGGCGCTCGGTCACGTCCTTCATGTGCACCGCCATGACCTCCGGCAGGTGCAGGTGGCGATAGCCCGCGTCGAAGAAGCGCAGCATGAACTCGAGCTCGTTGGCCCACACGAAGATCTCGGGGTCATAGCCGCCGAGCTGGTCGAGGACCGGGCGCGAGATCAGGACCGCGCAGCCCCAGAACATCAGCAGGCCAGTGCGGTAGGCGTCGGTGAAGCGGAAGTCCTCCCGGTGGGGGCTGCCGACGGAGAAGGAGACCAGGTCGGCCTGGTGCTCCTGCGCGGCGGCGAGCGCCTGCCGCAGGCCCCCGCGCGGCAGGTAGCAGTCGTCGTCGAGAGCGAGGACCCAGTCGCCGGATGCGACCGCGAACCCGTCGTTCCACCCGCTCACCCCGTTGTTGACGCTGCGCTGGATCAGCCGCACGGAGGGGAAGGACTGGCGGACCATGTCGGCAGAGCCGTCGCTCGAGGCGTTGTCCACGACGATGACCTCCACACGGTCGGCCGGGAAGTCGTCCTCGACCGTCATGCGCTGCAGGCTCTCGGCCAGCTCATGGCGCCGGTTGAACACGAGGAACACGATGCTGACGCGCGGGGTGGCGGTCAGTGCGCCCTCTGGGCTGGGAGAAGGGTCCATACGCAGGCGGGCCGGCTGGGCCCGCTGACCCTAGCCAACCGCTGCGCCGGAGCTCCGGCCTGTTGCGCTCAGAGGTTCACCACCCGCAACCCCGGCCGCCGCGCCCGCAGGCTCGCGACGATCACACTGCGGTGGCACTGCGCCGGGTCGGCCTCCAGACACAGCAGGGCCGTCGTCGGCCCGCCGTCCAACTCCGCAGCCAGTGCGTCGAGCTCGGAGGCAGCCGTCGTCTCGACGTGCGTGCGGTACGCCGCCGCCGCCTCGGCCACCCGCCCCGCCCGGTAGAGCGCCCTCAGGTCGGCGGGGGTGCCGAGCGCGCGGCGGTGCTCGTAATCGATGCCGTGCTCTGCGAGCATCGCGCCCAGGCGCGTCTTGGACATGCCCGGGCGCCGCGACTGCGGGCGGAAGCGCACATCGATGACCCGCCGCACCCCCGCCGCTTCGAGCTCGGCGACCAGCGGACCCGGCAGCAGGCGCTCGTAGCCGATGGTCCACACCCGGCTCATGCGGCCAGGGCCTCCTCGACGGTCCGGCGGTTGCGCACCGGCACATCATCCGGGAACCCGGCGAAGGCCGACTCGGGAGCGAGCCCGACGAGCTCGGTCTCCGCGACCCGGGCGTGCCGGGCGACCGCCGCCACCACCGCGGCCAACGGCAGCGCGACGTGATCCTCGACGTTGAGCGAGACCTGCGCCAGGCCACCGCGCGCGGGCAGCGCGAGGCCGATCGCCCGCAGGCCCGGTAGGCCTTCCTGCCCGCCCTCCCGGACCAGCGCCGCGATCCGGCGCGCATCGTCCACGGTGGCCGGCGGTGCGAGCTCGAGGTTGAAGGCCACCAGCGGCGGGCGCGCGGCCACGAGCGTGACGCCCGCCGTGGGGTGCGGCACGGGTGGCCCGAAGTCGGGCCGCAACCCGTCGGCCATGCGGGCGCGCAGCGCATCGATGCCGCCGCGGCGCAGCTCGGCCCGCGGGCGGCCGCCGCCCAGCAGGCCGTAGAGGAACACCGGCACCCCGAGGGCGCCGATGAGTTCGGCCGCGACAAGCGCTTCGGCGCACGCAGCCCCGCGTCGGGCGCCGTCGAGGAACACCACGGGGGCAACGTCGAGCACGCCGACGTGCGGGTGCTGCCCGTCGCCGCCGAGCGCGACCCGCTCGACCGCCGCCTGCGCCCCGCCGCACACTGCGCCGGCCAGCGCCCCGGGCTCCCCCGCCAGCGTGAACACCGCGCGCCCGTGATCGGGGTCGGCGTGCACGTCCAGCAGCCGCGCGGCGCCCGCACCCACGAAGCCCTCCGCTACCGCGGCCAGCACCTCGCCCGACCGCCCCTCGGAGACGTTGGGCACCGCGAGCAGGGTCACACCGTCAGCACGAGCCGGCCGTCGGCCAGCACCGGCCGGCCGTCGACCTGGAGCGATGCGTGGAGCACCACGCAGTCCAGGTGGATCGGCACCGACACGGTTCCCCCGATCGCTGCGCTGGCGCCGAAGGCCACATGGACCGTGCCGAGGATCTTCTCGTCCTCCAGGACGTTGCCCGTGAGCGTCGCGGCGTCGTTGGTCCCGACGCCGAGCTCGGCGAGGTTGGTCCCGCCGGAACCGTGCTCCCGCAGCCGGCGCAGCAGCTCCTGGCCTTCAGGGCCCGACGCTCCCACGAGCTGCCCGTCGCGCACCTCCAGGCGGGCCGGCTCGCCGGCCACGAGGCCAATGGCGGCCAGGGACGAGGCGACCATGACGCCCTCGCCGCCCGCCGGGGCGATGAACCCCTCGCCGCACGGCAGGTTGCCGAAGGCGCCGCGGGCGGTGAGGTCGCCGTCGTCGGAGATCCCGTGGCGCCCGCGCAGATCGAAGACGAGGTCCGACCCCAGCGGGCAGGTGAGCCGCGCCTCGGACCCGCCGTCCAGCGCGCCGGCCACCACGGCGCAGCGCGCACCGAGCGCCTCGGCGTCGACCGACATGAGCCGGGCCAGCATCCCGGCGGTCACGCCGGGGAGCGTCGCGCCGCGCGCGCCGGCGTCCGACGCGGCCTTGCGCGCCATCGTGTGCGACAGCGACCGAGAGGTGGGCGCGATGAAGACGTCGCACGCGCCGAGTGCTGCTGCCACGGGCGGCGGCGGCTCGGTGCCGTCGGTCGCGCGCTCATCCATGACGCACAGCACGGCGTCCCCCCCAGCCGCGGCGGCGGCCGCGCGCAGCCCTTGCCCGTGCGCGAGCGTGCCCGCGTCGGCGACGACCACGACGTCGTCGCCCGCAGCCACCCCCAGGCAGCGCGTCACGACGGTCTGCATGGCGCGGTCGAGGGCGTCGGACATCAGCCCCGGAGGGTAGATCAGGCCCCGATCGCGAGGCCTTTTGGCCCAGAGGGCGAACGGAGCTGCACACAGCGGTGGTTTGCGCCCCGAGCGGGGACCATCGGAAACGGGGCCACACCGGCCGACACCGAGCGAGGGCGTCCGCGTGGGCGACCTGGGGGGAAGCAGCATGGCAGCGACGGGCGGATCTCGAACGGGCAACGGGGCCAAGCGCTCCGGCGGCAGGCGCGTGGCGGCGGCCGCTCAGGGGCAGACGGCCGCGCGCGCGCCCAAGGACGCCGGCGACGGGCCAACCAACGGCGCCGGAGGGGACGACCCGGCCCTGGAACGCCTGCTCGCCGCGCTGACCGCCGCACGCGACGGCGACTTCTCCGTCCGCCTGCCCGCGCGCCGCCGCGACATCCTCGGCGAGATCGAGCAACGCTTCAACGAGCTCAACGAGCTCAACGCGCGCCGGTACAAGGAGGTCGCGCGCATCTCGCGCGTCGTCGGCCGCGACGGCCGCTACACCGAGCGCATGAGCCTCGGCGGCGCCGAGGGCAGCTGGAGCGACGGCGCCGACGCGATCAACTCGCTGATCGACGACCTCGTCCGCCCCACCACCGAGGTCGGCCGGGTCATCAACGCCGTCGCGCAGGGCGACCTCAACCAGAAGATGTCGCTGACCGTCGAGGGCCAGCCGCTCAAGGGCGAGTTCGCTCGCATCGGCGCGACCGTGAACACGATGGTCGACCAGCTCTCCTCCTTCGCCGACGAGGTCACCCGCGTCGCCCGCGAGGTCGGCACCGACGGCAAGCTCGGCGGCCAGGCCCAGGTCAAGGGCGTGTCGGGCACGTGGAAGGACCTCACCGAGAACGTCAACTCAATGGCCTCCAACCTCACCGACCAAGTACGCCAGATCGCCGTTGTCACTACGGCCGTGGCGACAGGGGATCTGAGTCAGAAGATCACCGTCGATGCGCGGGGCGAGATCCTCGAGCTGAAGAACACGATCAACACGATGGTCGACCAGCTCGGCTCCTTCGCCTCCGAGGTCACCCGCGTCGCCCGCGAGGTCGGCACCGACGGCAAGCTCGGCGGCCAGGCCGACGTGCGCGGCGTGGCCGGTACGTGGAAGGACCTCACCGACTCGGTCAACGGCATGGCGTCCAACCTCACAAGTCAAGTCCGCCAGATCGCCGTAGTTACTACTTCAGTGGCCAATGGCGATCTCAGCCAGAAAGTGACTGTGGAGGCCAAGGGCGAGGTCGCTGCGCTCGCCGAGACGATCAACTCGATGACCGACACGCTGCGCACCTTCGCCGACCAGGTCACGGGCGTGGCGCGCGAGGTCGGCTCGGAGGGCGTGCTCGGCGGCAGCGCCGACGTCCCCGGCGTCGCCGGCACGTGGAAGGACCTCACCGACTCGGTGAACGTCATGGCCTCCAACCTGACCGATCAGGTGCGCCAGATCGCGGTCGTCACCACCGCCGTGGCCAACGGCGACCTGTCGCAGAAGATCACCGTCGAGGCCAAGGGCGAGGTCGCCACGCTGGCCGAGACGATCAACGCGATGACCGACACGCTGCGCACGTTCGCCGACCAGGTCACCGGCGTCGCGCGCGAGGTCGGCACCGAGGGCGTCCTGGGCGGCCAGGCTGAGGTCCCGGGCGTGGCGGGGACCTGGAAGGACCTGACCGACTCGGTCAACGTCATGGCCACGAACCTCACCGACCAGGTCCGTAACATCGCCCAGGTCACGACCGCGGTGGCCAACGGCGACCTGTCCCAGCAGATCACGGTCGACGCCCGCGGCGAGATCCTCGAGCTCAAGCGGACGATCAACACCATGGTCGACCAGCTCGGCTCGTTCTCCTCGGAGGTCACCCGCGTCGCCCGCGAGGTCGGCACCGACGGCAAGCTCGGCGGCCAGGCCCAGGTCGAGGGCGTCTCGGGCACCTGGAAGGACCTCACGGAGAACGTGAACTTCCTCGCCGGCAACCTCACCAGCCAGGTGCGCAACATCGCCCAGGTCACCACCGCAGTGGCCAACGGCGACCTGAGCCAGAAGATCACCGTCGACGCAGCCGGCGAGATCGCTGAGCTCAAGGACACGATCAACACGATGGTCGACCAGCTCTCCTCCTTCGCCGACGAGGTCACCCGCGTGGCGCGCGAGGTCGGCACCGAGGGCATCCTCGGCGGCCAGGCCCAGGTCGAGGGCGTCAGCGGCACCTGGGGCGACCTGACCGACAACGTCAACTCGATGGCCTCCAACCTGACGGACCAGGTACGCCAGATCGCGGTGGTCACCACCGCCGTCGCCACCGGCGACCTGTCGCAGAAGATCACCGTCGACGCGCGCGGCGAGATCGCCGAGCTGAAGGACACGATCAACACGATGGTCGACCAGCTGCGCGCGTTCGCCGCAGAGGTCACCCGCGTGGCCAAGGAGGTCGGCACCGACGGCAAGCTCGGCGGCCAGGCGGAGGTCGAGGGGGTCAGCGGCACATGGCGCGGCCTGACCGAGAACGTGAACCTGATGGCTTCCAACCTGACCAACCAGGTACGCAACATCGCCACCGTCACCACCGCCGTGGCCAACGGCGACCTGTCGAAGAAGATCGACGTCGACGCCGAGGGCGAGGTCGCCGAGCTGCGCGACACGATCAACACGATGGTCGACCAGCTGTCCTCGTTCGCCGACGAGGTGACGCGCGTCGCGCGCGAGGTCGGCACCGAGGGCATCCTCGGCGGCCAGGCCCAGGTCAAGGGCGTCAGCGGCACGTGGCGCGACCTCACCGACAGCGTGAACCAGCTGGCCGGCAACCTGACGACGCAGGTGCGCGCGATCGCCGAGGTCTCCGCCGCGGTGACCCAGGGCGACCTCACGCGGGAGATCACCGTCGAGGCCCAGGGCGAGGTCTCCACCCTCAAGGACACGATCAACGAGATGATCGGCAACCTGCGCGACACGACGCTGGCCAACGCGGAGCAGGACTGGCTGAAGACGAACCTGGCGCGCATCTCCGGCCTCATGCAGGGCCAGCGCGACCTCACCGAGCTGTCGCGGCTGATCATGTCGGAGATCTCACCGCTGGTGAACGCCCAACACGGCGCGTTCTTCCTCGCCGAGACCCCCGATGACGCGGGGACAGCCGAGCCGACCCTCGCGCTGATCGCCTCCTACGGCTACAAGGCGCGCAAGTCCGTCGCCAACCGCTTCGCCTTCGGCGAGGGGCTCATTGGACAGGCCGCGCTGGAGGGCAAGTCGATCCTCATCACCCAGGCGCCGGAGGACTACATCCGCGTGACCTCCGGGCTCGGCGAGGCCGTCCCGGTGAACATCGTGGTGATGCCTATCCTCTTCGAGGATCAGGTCATGGCGGTCGTCGAGCTTGCGTCGCTGCGCGAGTTCTCCGAGGTCAACCAGTCCTTCCTTGACCAGCTGGCCGAGACCATCGGCGTCGTCCTCAACGCGATCATCGCCAACCGCCGCACCGAGGCGCTGCTCGAGCAGTCCCAGTCGCTGACCGGTGAGCTGCAATCCCAGTCGGAGGAGCTCCAGGCCCAGCAGGAGGAGCTGCAGCAGTCAAACGCCGAGCTCGCCGACCAGGCGCATTCGCTCAAGGCCTCCGAGGAGCTCTTGCAGACCCAGCAGGAGGAGCTCCAGCAGACCAACGAGGAGCTCCAGGAGAAGGCCGAGCTGCTGGCCCAGCAGAACCGCGACATCGAGCTCAAGAACGTCGAGATCGACCGGGCCCGCGGCGAGCTCGAGGAGCGGGCCGACCAGCTCTCGCTGAGCTCGAAGTACAAGTCGGAGTTCCTGGCCAACATGAGCCACGAGCTGCGCACGCCGCTGAACTCGCTGCTGATCCTCTCCAAGCTCCTGGCCGACAACGGCGATGAGAACCTGACCGAGAAGCAGATCGAGTTCGCCCAGACGATCAACACGGCGGGCAACGACCTGCTCACGCTGATCTCCGACATCCTGGACCTCTCGAAGGTCGAGGCGGGCAAGATGGAGGTCAACCCCGCACAGGTCGCCCTAGCCGACGTCCGCGGGCAGGTCGAGCGGGCCTTCCGCCCGCTGGCCGACGAGAAGGCGCTCGGCTTCGCCTTCGACGTGGATCCGCGCACGCCGGAGACGTTCGTCACCGACGAGCAGCGCCTGCAGCAGGTGCTCCGCAACCTGCTCTCCAACGCGTTCAAGTTCACCGAGCGCGGCGAGGTCCGTCTCGCGGTCGAACCCGGGCAGGACGGCTACGCGATCGCCTTCACCGTCACCGACACGGGCATCGGCATCGCGCAGGACAAGCTGCGGCTGATCTTCGAGGCCTTCCAGCAGGCCGACGGGACGACGAGCCGCCGCTTCGGCGGCACCGGCCTCGGGCTGTCGATCAGCCGGGAGATCGCCCGGCTGCTGGGCGGGGAGATCCGCGTACGCTCGACGCCCGACGAGGGATCGTCGTTCACCCTGCTGCTGCCCGCGCACTTCACGCCGCTGCCGGTGGGCGAGGGCGACGACATGGTCGAGGGCGTCGCCCGGCCCGTGGAGCTCGCCGCGGCGGGCGCAGCACCGTTGGTCCCCGCGCCCCCGGCGGGCGTCACGGGCTCGGCGCAGGCCGCCGCGGCCGATCCGGCAGCAGTCCCCGAGCCGGGGCCGGCCTCGGCGGTCGACGTGATCGGGGACGACCGCGGTCACATCACGCAGGGCGATCGCGTAGCGCTCATCCTGGCCGACGACGCCGACGTCGCACGCCAGGCGCTCGAGGCCGCACACGCCGCGGGCTTCAAGGCGCTCGTGGCCCTGCGCGCCCACGTGGGAACGGCGCTGGCGGCCGAGCACGCCCCCGACGCCGTCCTGGCCGCGGGCTCCGAAGGCGGCGCGGTGCTCGACCAGCTCAAGCACCAGCCGCGCACCCGCCACATCCCCGTGCAGCTCGTCGCCGCGGCGGCGGGCCGTCAGGAGGCGCTGCGGGCCGGGGCCGCCGGCTTCATCGACGATCCGCCGACGCCGGAGACGCTGCGGGCCGGGTTCGCCGCGCTGGCCGGGTTCCTCGACCGCCCCGTGCGCCGCCTGCTGCTCGTCGAGGACGACGAGGTCCAGCGCAACGCGGTCTCCGAGCTCGTCGGCGCGGGCGAGGACGTCGAGGTCGTCGCGGTGGACACGAGCGAGGCGGCGCTCAGCGCCCTCGACGGGGGCCGCTTCGACTGCATCGTCCTCGACCTCAAGCTCCCGAAGATGACGGGCTTCGACCTGCTCGAACGCGTCAAGGACGACCCGCAGCACGCAGGCGTCCCGGTCATCATCCACACCGGCAAGTCGCTCAGCCGGCGCGAGGAGACGCGCCTCAAGCGCTACGCAGAGTCGATCGTCGTCAAGGACGCCGGCTCCCCGGAGCGCCTCCTCGACGAGACGGCGCTGTACCTGCACCGCCCGCAGTCGGCGCTGCCGGCGGAGAACCGGCGCATGCTCGAGCAGCTCCACCACGCCGACGAGGTGCTGCAGGGCAAGAAGGTCCTCGTGGTCGACGACGACGTGCGCAACGTCTTCGCGCTGACCAGCGCCCTGGAGGCGCGCGGGATGAGCGTCGTCTTCGCGGAGAACGGCCGCGAGGGCATCGAGCGCCTCGCCGAGAACCCGGACACGAACCTCGTCCTGATGGACATCATGATGCCGGAGATGGATGGCTATGAGACAACGCAGGCCATCCGCAAGATGCCCGAGCACGCGCGCCTGCCGATCATCTCGCTGACGGCCAAGGCGATGAAGGGCGACCGCGAGAAGTCGATCGCCTCCGGTGCGTCGGACTACATCACCAAGCCCGTGGACATGGATCAACTCATGTCGCTCATGCGGGTCTGGCTGTACCGGTGAGCGTTGGCACCGAAGACGACGAACTTCAGGACATCGAGATCGACGTGCTCCTGGAGGCTGTCCAGCGGCGCTACGCCTACGACTTCCGCGGCTACGCGCGGGCGTCGCTGCGGCGGCGGCTGTGGCACCGCGCCAGCGGAGAGGGCGTCGCCACCATCTCCGCTCTGCAGGAGCGCGTCCTGCACGACCCCTCCGCGATGGAGCGCCTGCTGCGTGACCTGTCGATCAACGTCACGGAGATGTTCCGCGACCCGACGTTCCACCGGACGGTTCGCCAGAAGGTCTTCCCCCTGCTGCGCACCTATCCGTACATCCGGATCTGGAACGCGGGCTGCTCGACCGGCGAGGAGCTCTACTCGGTCGCCATCGCGCTGCACGAGGAGGGCCTGCTCGACCGCGCCCGGCTCTACGCGACCGACATCAACGACGACGTCCTGGCTCTCGCGCGCGAGGGCGCCTTCCCGCTGGAGCACATGCAGCGTTACACCGAGAACTACCTGCGCGCCGGGGGCACCGAGAGCTTCTCCTCCTACTACACGGCTCGCGGCAGCCAGGCGTACTTCGATCCGGCCTTGGCCCGCCACGCGGTCTTCGCGCAGCACAACCTCGTCTCCGATCGCTCGTTCAACGAGTTCAACCTGATCATCTGCCGCAACGTGATGATCTACTTCGGGCGCGATCTGCAGGATCGCGTGCACGGCCTGTTCCTCGAGAGCCTGTCGCGCTTCGGCGTCCTGGCCCTCGGGCGCAAGGAATCGTTGAAGGGCACGGTGGCCGAGGCTTCCTACGAAGCGCTCAACCAGACCGAACGCATCTACAAGCGCCGTGAGGCCTGAGCCGCCGTGGGGGTCGGGCTCGTGGTCATCGGCGGCTCCTGGGGCGGCACCCAGGCGGCGCGCACCGTCCTTGGGGCGCTGCCTTCGGACTTCGCCCCCCCCATCCTCCTGGTCCTGCACCGGGCCGCCGACGGCGACGACGCCTTGCTGGCGGCGACGCTGTCGCGCAGCTGCTGCCTCCGGGTCGCCGACGCCGAGGACAAGGACGCGCTGGGGGCTGGGGGTGTCCTGATCGCCCCTGCGGGATATCACCTCCTCGTGGAGCCCGGGACCGTCGCCCTGTCGACCGACGAGGCGGTGCACTTCAGCCGCCCGTCGATCGACGTGACCCTGCAGTCGGCTTCACACGCCTACGGCGATCGCGTGGCGGCGGTGATGCTCAGCGGGGCCAACGAGGACGGCGCTGCTGGGTGCGCTCGCGTCGCCGCCGCCGGCGGGAGCGTGCTGGTGCAGGACCCGGCGACCGCCGAACGGACCGAGATGCCCACCGCAGCGCTGCGCGCCTGCCCGGCGCCGGAGCTCGTCGGCGACCCGGCGGCGCTCGGACAGCGGCTCATCGACCTGGCGGCGGCGGCATGAGCCCCGCCCCGCGCCCCAGCGTCCTGCTCGTCGACGACCGGCGCGAGAACCTGCTGGCGCTCGAAGCGGTGCTCGGCGAGCTCGACTGCAACCTCGTCACCGCCACCTCGGGACAGCAGGCGCTCAAGCTCTTGCTCGGCGTCCACGAGTTCGCCGTGATCCTGCTCGACGTCCAGATGCCGGGGCTCGACGGGTTCGAGACCGCCACCTACATCAAGCAGCGGGCCAAGACGCGGTCGATCCCGATCATCTTCGTGACGGCCATCTCCAAGGAGCCGGCCAACGTCTTCAAGGGCTATGAGAGCGGAGCGGTCGACTACCTCTTCAAGCCGTTCGACCCGACCGTGCTGCGGTCGAAGGTCGCCGTCTTCCTCGACCTCCACGAGAACCGCCGCGCGTTGCGCGAGAGCGAGGAGACGCTGCGCGCGACGTTCGACTTCGCGCCGATCGGGATGGCCCGGCTCAACGCCTCCGGCCGGCTCCTGGACGCCAACCAGGCGCTCGCGGAGGTGCTCGGGCTGCCGACCGGCGAGCTGCTCCAACGCACGCTGGACGGTCTGACCCACGAGGACGACGTGGCCCTCGACGCACGCGAGCGGGCTTCGCTGCTCGATGGCGCGATCCCGCGCTACGAGATCGAGAAACGGCTGCTCGGCTCCCACGGCACCGTGATCCCGGTGCTCCTCAGCCTGTCGGTTGCCGGCACGCCGGGGCGGTCCGACACGGTCGTCCTGGCCCAGGTCCAGGACCTGCGCGAGCGCCGGCGGGCCGAGCGTGCGCGCGACGAGCTGATCCGCGAGCAGGAGGCGCGCGCGCACGCCGAGGCCGCCACGCGCCGCTTCGAGGCCGTGCAGCTGGTCAGCGACGCAACGCTGTCGCACCTGGCGCTCGACGAGCTCGTCCCGGAGTTGCTGAACCGCATCGCCGAGGTGATCGCCGTCGACACGGTGGCGATCGTTCTGGCCGAAGGGCGCGGTGATCACGTCCTGGTCCACGCGTCGAGCACCGTGAGCAACACCGTCGCCATGGTCGCGCGCGCCGCGGCCAGCGAGGGCGGCCCCTCCGGCAGCGGCCTCGCGGCCCGCATCGCCGAGCGCGTCGAGGCAGTCGTGGTCAACGACGTGGCGGCCGACCTGGAGCTCGGCGGCCATGCGCTCGGCGACGCCGTGGTCTCCGTGGTGGGGGTCCCGCTGCTGGCCGAGGGCCGCGTCATCGGCGCGCTGGAGGCGGGCAGCATCCTCCCGCGCGTCTTCGGCGCCGCGGACGTCGAGCTGCTCGGCCTGGCCGCCGACCGCGCCGCCCTGGCGCTCGAGCGCGCCCGCATGTACGAGCAGGAGCACGACATCGCGGTGGAGTTGCAGCGCAGCCTGCTCCCCGACCGGCTGCCGAAGATCCCGGGGCTGCACATGGCGGCGCGGTACCTGCCGGGCGGCGCGGGGGCCGAGGTCGGCGGCGACTGGTACGACACCATCCCGCTGCCCGGCGGGCGCATCGCGGTCGTGATGGGCGACGTCGCGGGGCGCGGCGTCTCGGCCGCCTCAACGATGGGTCAGCTGCGCAGCGCGCTGCGGGCGCACGCCCTCGAGGGTGGCGAGCCCGGAGAGGTCCTCCAGCGCCTCAATCGCTTCCTACTGACGCTGGCGCCAGAGCCGATGGCCACCGTGCTGCTGCTCGTGGTCGAACCGGCGACGTGCACGGTCCGCTACGCCAGCGCCGGGCACTGCTCCCCGCTGATGCTGCGCTCCAACGGGTCGGCGGCCTACCTCGACGGCGCGCGCGGCGTGCCACTGGGGGCCCTCGACGCCCCGCACTACGAGGACGCGACGATCACCGTCGATCCCGACGAGGCGCTCATCCTCTACACCGACGGCCTGGTCGAGCAGCGCGGCGAGAGCTACGCGACCGGTCTGGACCGCCTGGGCCAGGCGGCCAACGGGGGCCGCAAGCCTCGCTCGGGCACGAAGGCCCCCGACGCCGAGAAGCTCTGCGACCGCATCCTCGACGGTGTCCTGCGCGGTCACGTGCGCGAGGACGACGTGACCTTGATGGTGCTGCGCATGGCCTCTCGCCTGGAGAGCCGGCTCGACCTCGAGGTGGTCGGCACCCCCGACGCGCTCGCGTCCATGCGCGCACTGCTACGCCGCTGGCTGCAGGAGACCACAGATGACGCCGGGCTCGTCGAGGAGGTGACGATGGCCGTCAACGAGGCCGCCCAGAACGCCATCGAGCACGCCCACGAGCTCGCCGCCACCCCGGTCCAGATGACCCTGGCCCGCGAGGGCGGCGGGGTGACCGTCAGCCTCCGCGACCGCGGCGTCTGGGTCTCCCACGACCGCAACGACGAAGAGCGCGGGCGCGGCATGCCGCTCATGCGCGCGCTGATGGACTCCGTCGACGTCCTCGCCCGGTCGACGGGCAGCACGGTGGTCCTCAAACGTGAGACGCCGGATCTGGAGGAATAGACTGCGCGGCCTTGGCTGGGTAGCTCAGCTGGCTAGAGCGCACGACTCATAATCGTGAGGTCGGGAGTTCGAGTCTCCCCCCAGCTACTCTCCGAAACCCCCGCAACCGCGGGGGTTTCGGGTCTATGGGTTCCCCGCCGTTGACGAGCGCCTTCAGACGCTCGCGATCACCCTCCTGGAGACGCATCACGTGCGTATAGATCCGAAGGGTCACGGCCATGTCCGCGTGGCCGGCGTCCTGTGAGATGACAGCTGGATCGTCGCCCAGCGCGACCCGCAAGCTGATGTAGGTGTGGCGCAGCGAGTGCGGCGTGAGTCCCTCGGTGATCGGCGCCGTCAAAGTTCGGCACGCCAAAACTAATTTCGTGTCTTTGGTGAACAAGGGTTACTGGTGCCCTAAGCTCGGCGGCATGAGAACCGAGAGAACCGCCGCTCTGCTCGCGGCCGGCGCGGGCCTGACCCATCTCGCCCTTGCGCCCGAGCACGTACGCGTCTCGTACCTCGGCGCTCTGTTCGTGGCCGGCGGGCTGGCGTGCCTGTTCGTGGCGGTCAGGTTGTGTCAGGCCCGCGGTGGCCGCCACGTCTGGACGCTCGGGGTGGGGGCGACCGGGGCGATGGCGGTGGGGCTGGTCGCAAGCCGTTCAGTGGGGCTGCCCGGGGCTCAGGCTCTGGGCCTCCCTTCCATACGGGAGGACGGATGGGGCCTGCTTGAGAGTGCTTCCCTCCTGTTCGAGTTGGGGTTCGTGACGGTCGCGGCCTTGCACCTGCACGAGCTCCACGCCCGCCGCGAGTTGGGCGGGGGACGCCGGCCACGGCCGAAGGCCGCGCGCCGCGCTGCGCAGTCCGGCGCAGCGATCCCTGGCACCCTGTCGCGGCGGCGCGTCTTGGCCGCACTCGCCCCGGTGGCCGGCACGGCAGCGGCCGCGCGCCTGTTCGGCGGCTCGTCGCTCGGCTTGACGACCTCCTCAGCACACGCCGCCGACACACCGGGCGCGAGCCACGCCCCCCCACTGCCGGGTTCGCCGACCGGCGTCCGGCAGCACGGGCTGGGCTTCAGGGGCGGCAGCGTCAATCACCGCGCCAACGGCTTCGACCCGTCCGACGTGGTGCGCGACTTCGACTGGGGCAAGACCACCCGCCTGCCCAGTGGCCGCGTGCTGCGCGAGTGGGAGATCGTCGCGTACGACAAGGACATCGAGATCGCCCCCGGCATCACCTTTCCGGCGTGGACGTACAACGGCCGGATTCCCGGCCCGACCCTGCGGTGCCGAGAGGGCGAGCTGCTGCGCATCAAGTTCGCCAACGGCTCCACACACCCGCACACGATGCACTTCCACGGCATCCACCCGGCGGGCATGGACGGCAGCCAGGGCGTCGCGGGCACTCCTGACATCAAGGCCGGCCAGCGGTTCGTCTACGAGTTCGAGGCCGCGCCGTTCGGGATGCACCTCTACCACTGCCACGTGCACCCCTTGGCGATGCACATCGCCAAGGGCCTGTACGGCGCGTTCATCGTCGATCCCAAGAAGGGGCGCCCGCCGGCCGACGAGCTGATCATGGTGATGAACGGCTTCAACACCAACTTCGACGGCGAGGGGAACCAGGTGTACGCCGTCAACACCGTCGGCTTCGCGTACGACCAGGCGCCGATCAAGGTCAAGCGCGGCGAGCTGGTGAGGATCTACCTGGCCAACATGCTCGAGTTCGACCCGATCAACTCGTTCCACGTCCACGCGAACTTCTTCAACTACTACCCGACCGGCACGTTGCTGCAGCCCTCCGAGTACACGGACACGATCTCCCAGGTCCAGGGCCAGCGGGGGATCCTCGAACTCCGCTTCCCGCACACCGGCGAGTTCCTGTTCCACGCTCACAAGACCGAGTTCGCCGAACTCGGCTGGCTGGGCCGATTCGAGGTGCAGGCATGACCGCGGCGACCGCCGGGCGGCTTCCGTCCTGGCTGCTCGCGCTGGTGCCGCTCGCGGTGATCGTTGCCGCCCTCTTCGTCTTTGCCGAGCTGAACGCCCCGGGGGTTCCCAAGCGCGTGGGGCCGCCGGCCGAGGAGCTGTCGGTCGAACGCACTGTCCTGCAGCCGGGGCGCTTCGAGGTGATCGTGCGCAACGACGGCCCGGACGCCGTGAGGATCGCGCAGGTGTCGGTCAACGACGCCTACGTTCCGTTCACCGCTGGATCGCCCGACGCGGAGGTGGGCCGTCTGGGTGCCGAGAGGCTCACCATCCCCTACGACTGGGTCGAGGCGCAGGCCTACGCGATCCAGTTGCACACCACGACCGGCGGGACGGTCGACACAGCGGTCCCGGTCGCGAACGAGACCCCGACCACGGGGCTGTCCTTCTTCGCCGTGATGGCGTTGCTGGGGCTGTACGTCGGCATCGTCCCGGTGCTCCTGGGCATGCTCTTCTTGCCCTGGTTGCGCCGCATCGGCGAACGCTGGATCCGCGTGCTGATGGCGGTGACCATCGGGCTGCTGGTCTGGTTGGCGATCGACGCGACGCTCGAGGGGGTCGAGCTCGCGGGCCAGGGTTCGCAGGCGTTCGGGGGTGCGGCGCTGGTGTTCCTCGGCGCGGGCCTTGCCTACCTGGCGCTCAGCGGTATCGACGCGGGGTTGCGCACCCGGCGCCAGGCGGCCAAGGACGAGGGGGTGAGCAGCGCTCGCCTGGCGCTGCTGATCGCGATCGGAATCGGGCTGCACAACCTCGGTGAGGGCCTGGCGATCGGCTCGGCCTTCGCGCTCGGCGCGCTGCCCCTGGGCACCTTCCTGGTCATCGGGTTCGTGCTGCAGAACACGACGGAGGGCCTGGCCATCATCGTGCCGTTCAAGCAGGACCCGGTCTCGCTGCGGCGACTGGCGGCGATGGGCGCCATCGCGGGCGCGCCGGCGATCATCGGTGCGTGGATCGGCGGCTCCGCCTACAACGCCAGCATCGCGGCGCTCCTGCTCGGTGCCGGCGTCGGCGCGATCCTCCAGGTGATCCAGCAGATCCTGCCGACCATCCGCGATCGCCTCGGGCGCACGCTGCACCCGGCCAGCGTCACCGGGATCGCCGCCGGGATGGCGGCGCTGTACCTGACCGGCCTTCTGGTCAGCACGTAGATGGACTGCGCGGCGGCGCCCGTCCCCCCGCGACGAGGGACGACCAGCACGACGCGCCGCGGCGTGAGCGAGGCCGTGGAGGACTACGCCAAGGCGATCTACGCGCTCGGGTCGTGTGAGGACGGCGCCGCGGTCAGAACCAAGGCCATCGCCCAGCGCCTCGGCGTCACCCCGGGGTCCGCCTCGAACATGGTCCGCAAGCTCGCGGATCTCGGCCTCGTGACGCTCGTCTCCTACCACGGGGTGCGCCTCACACCCACCGGAGAGCGCGTCGCGCTCGAGGTCATGCGCCACCACCGTCTGCTCGAGACCTACCTCGCAGAGACGTTGGGCATGCCCTGGGAGCGGGTGCACGACGAGGCGGAGATCCTCGAGCACTACATCTCCGAGGACCTCGAGCAGCGCATCGCCAGCGCGCTGGACCACCCGACGCGCGACCCGCACGGCCAACCCATTCCGACGCAGGACCTTGCGCTCAGCGAGGAGCCCACGGCCGCCCTCTCGGACGTGGTCCCGGGACAGACAGCGCGCTTCGCCCGGGTCTCTGACAGCGACTTGCCTGGGGATCGGTCAACGCAGTGATCAGCGTGGCCACGCGTCGCTGCACGCCGTCGTCGCAGCTCGGCGCGGACGAGGCGGCTCGCTCCGAAGCGGTTGAGGTCTACGTGCGCGCGGTGTTCCACACGGCGCGCGGTCCGCGCCGCGTCGCCGCGACGACCCCCGTAGCCGCCTTCCTCGGGGTGACGCCCACGTCGGTGTCCGGGATGTTCAAGAAGCTCTCGCGGCTCGAGCTCGTGACCTACGTTCCCTACCAAGGCGTCAGCCTGACGCCCGAGGGGGAGCGCTTGGCCCTGCGCCTCACCCGCCGCCACCGTCTGCTGGTGTCGTTCCTTGCCGAGACCCTCGACGTCAGCGTCGACCGGATCTCCGCCGAGGCGGATCGCCTTGGTCCCCATGTCTCGGCGGAGCTCGAAGCGCTCATCGCGGCGCGGGTCGGCGAGCCCGCGCTCGAAGCGCCTTCCGCTGCCGGCGGCGGCCCGTCGGCCGAAGCAGCATCGTCGGTCGAGAAGGTAAGAAGCGACACCCCGCCGACGCCAACAGACTGATGTGCCCGAGCGCGATGCGGCGGTAGCCCGGTTGCACGACCTGCTGCTGCGCGCCAGAAAGCCGCATCACTTGAAGTCGAGTCTCCAGGCTGCGGAGCGTCATGCGGCGCAACACGAGAGCTTGCTGGGATCGGTACGGAAGGACTGGGCGGCCAGGTGGAGCCCCTCGCCGAGCGTGAGGTAGGGGTTCCAGCCGCCGGCCAGTTGCTCGACGGTCATATCGGTCTGGATCGCCAGGCTGCCGGCGAGGATCACGTCGCCGGCCCCGTCGCCGACGATGTGCACGCCGACGATCCGTCCGCTGCCCCGCTCGGCGACGAGCTTGACCAAGCCGCGGGTGTTGCGGCTGACGATCGCGCGCGGCACGTGCTCCAGCGGCAGAGTGCGCGACTCGCAATCGAGGCCCTGCTCGCGCGCTTCGGCCTCGGTCAACCCGGCGGAGGCGATGGTCGGGTTCGTGAAGGTGATGCGCGGCAGGGCGGCGTAGTCGAGCCGGCGGCCGGCGCCTTCGAAGGCGTTCTCCACGACCAGCCCGCCGTGCTTGGCGGCGACGTACACGAACTGGGGGTGACCGGTGACGTCTCCTGCCGCCCACACGCGCGGATGGGCCGTTGACAGGTCGGCATCGACGATGACCTCGCCGCCCGCGCCGAGCGGCACGCCGATCGCCCCCAGCCCCAACCCATCGGTGCGCGGGCGACGGCCGGTCGCGACGAGGATGTGCTCAGCGTGGAGCTCCTGCCCCCCCACGGAGACGATGACCTCGTCGCCGACACGATCGACGCGGTCGGGCACGACGCCCTCCTGCACGACGATACCCTCCGCTTCGAAGGCCTCGCGGATCGTCTCGGCGACCTCGGGCTCTTCGCCGCGAGCAAGCTTGGACCGCACGAGCATCGTCACCTGGGTGCCGAGGTGGGCGAACAACTGAGCCTGCTCCATCGCCACGTAACCGCCGCCGATGACGATCATCGACGAGGGCAGTTCCGTGAGCTCCATCGCCGTCGTCGAGGTCAGGTAGCCGCTGCCGGCCAGGCCCGGTATCGCGGGGATGAGCGGCTCTGCGCCGGTTGCGACCAGGAAGTGGCGGGCCTCGATCCGGCGCCCCCCGACGTCCAGGGCAGGGCCATCGACGAAGCGAGCGTGCCCACCCAGAAGCTCGAAGGCGTACTCGTCGGCCAGCTCGATGTACTTGTGCTGGCGGAGTTCCCCGACGATCTCGTCCTTCGCGGCGACCAGCTCGGCCATGTCAACGGGGCCGGCCGTCGTCGAGATGCCGGGGAACCCTCCGCGGGCGGCGCGATGCCGCGACTCCGCCGCGGCCAGCAGGGCCTTGGAAGGGATGCAGCCGACGTTGACGCACGTGCCGCCGACCACGCCGCTCTCGACCATCACCACCCGCAGATCCCTCCGCCGCGCAGCGATCGCGGCCGCGAACGCAGCGCCACCCGACCCGACGATGGCCAGGTCGTACTCGCGCTCGCCGCCGGCGTCCACCCGCTCGACGCTCACCGGGACGACGTCTCGATTGGGGGAATCAGCGGCCCTTTCGGGTCACGCCGCAGGCGGCAACGTGGTCGGCGTTGTCACAGAGCAGCGCTCGCCCGAGCGTCAGCAGCTCGAGCACCCGCTCGTCGGCGACGCGATACAGCACGCTCGGGTGTTCCCGACGCGTTTGCACGAACCCACACCAGCGCAGGCAGGCCAGGTGGTTGGAGACCTTCGACTGCGAATGCCCCAGCGCTTCGACGATCTGGCCCACCGGCAGCTCGCCGCGATCCCGCAGCAGATTCAGAATGTGGACCCGAGTGGCGTCGGACAGAACCTGGAAGTACTTCGCGAGCAGGGCGGGCTCGGTCAGAGGAACGGGAAGCTCGAACGGAGCGTCGAGGATCCCAATATCAGGCACAGTTGTTCCAGCGTATCAGAGGTCGCTGATATCGGCAGTCCTGGACTCGGCTGACCCGCTCGACGCCAGCTGAAGCCGGGGACCCTCATCGCGTCGGGCGCTGCTCGCCGCCTTCGTCGGCACCTTGCGCCCTTCCGCTGGTCGCCGCTCGCACGCCTTCGGCCAGCTGTTGCGGAGATGTCGTCCCGATCACGTGGCCCACGACCTTGCCCTGCCGATTGAGGAAGAACGTCTCGGGCAGGCCGGTGACGCCCCAGCGTCGTGCGGTGGCGTTGGTGGGGTCCCTGACGTTCGGGAAGTCCTGGCGGAACTCGCTCAGGAAGTCGCGGGCGTCCTCGCGGATGTCCTGCATGTTGAGCCCGACGAACAGCACTCCTTCCTTGCGGCCGGTTTCCCAGCCGTCCTGCAGGACCCGTGCCTCCTGTCGGCAGGGGTCGCACCAGGACGCCCAGAAGTTGATGACCACGGGCGCGCCGCGCAGCTCGGCGAGGTCGACGCGTCCGTCCCCTGCGGCACGAGCCCAGAGGTCTCCCACGAGTCCTGGCCGTCCGGAGGCCAGGACGTCGAGCTCGAAGCCCGGCGCGTCGATCGCCTGCTGCCACACCAGCGCGTCGTCAATCGACCTGTCGGGTGACTGCGCCACGACGCCGTAGACGAGCAGGGCCACGAACCCGGCGACCGCGAGCACCCCGGCGCAGCGCAGCACCCGCCGCAGAACCGTGGCCGGAGGCGGCTCAGCCTCCACGCGCGCCGGCCTCGGGCAGAGCGATGGTCAGCGGCTGGTCGAAGCCCTGGTAGTGCGCGTTCATGAAGTGCCCCTTGACGGTCATCTGCTCGTGCAGCACCCGCCGGCTGTCGAGGTCGACCATGAGTCGGAACCACACGGGCGTGCCCTCGTCGAACAGGGCGAGGTCGGCGACCCGACGGCCCTCGCGGCGGTTGATGCCAAGGAGGCGGACCGAGCGCCCGTAGGTGGACCACCTGAACCAGCGTCGCGTTGCGAAGGGCTGACCCGAGCCGTACGCGCTGAGCTGCCACGGTCCCGGCCCGGCGCGGAACCACTGCCGGTCGCCCGCGATGACCGTCTCGACACCGCGGTTGGTGCGGAAGGCCAGCCGGTCGGGAGCCTTGACCCGATAGTCGGTGCGCGCGTAGGAGCCCGGGCCGCTGGTCACCTCCTCGACCTCACGGACGCTGCGTAAGCGCCGCATCGCGGCCTGAGCCTCGAGGAGGAGGCTTCGCGCCTGCGCGTTGGCGTCCGGGCGCCAGCGCGTCGTCAGGTCGGCGGTGTAGGTGCGGCCCCGCTCGGTCACGATCACCCGGAGCGCGTCGCCTTTGGGACCGGTGCGAAACCGCTGGCACCCGTCTCCACAGGGCGTCTGTGCCGCCCCGGCGATGCGCGGGGCCTCCCGACTGGGCTTCCCGCGGATGTCGCGGACCCGGACGGTGCCGGTCACAGCGTCGGGCGTCCGCCGTACCCAGGCAGCCACGAGCTGCGACCCCGCGCGGGTCGCGACCGGCAGCTCGTCCGCGGCCGGTACCGGGAGCGGGCACGGGTCGCACACCGGGACCGCCGCCTGGGCCTCATCGGCTTCTGCGAGCTGACGCGGAGGCAGCGGAAAGGCGACGAGGAACGCGACGGCGGCGACCACCCCGAGCCCCATCAGTGGTTCGGCGCGCACCAGGCGCCAATGGCGGCGCTCCCGGCGGTCGGCGTCCCCGCCGCCGGCGGACGCCGCCAGCAGCTGCGGGCGCAGGCGCAGGGCATGGACAGCGCTGACCGCCGCTATCGCTGCGACGATCGCGATCTTGGTGGTGAGCAGCACCCCGTAGGTGGTCTGCCACAGCGCCGAGATCGAGCCGAGCTGGATCAGCAGGCTGACGAGGCCGGTCGCCGACACCACGGCGAACGCCGGGAGCGCAACCCGTCCGAACGGCACGAGCACGTCGCGCGCGACCGCCAGGCGCAGCGTGCGGCCGGCCCGGCGCAGCGGTCGCGCCCACACCAGGGCGAGCAGGCCGATGCCGCCCAGCCACGTCGCCCCGCTGGCGAGGTGCAGCCAGGCGTTGAGGACGCTGAGGAGTTGGGGCGACGCCGAGTTCGCGTGCCCGGAGGCGCCGATGGCGCCAAGGGCAAGCAGCCCGAGCCCCGCAGCCAGGCGCGGGAAACGCCGCCACACAAGCGCAGCGATCGCCAAGCAGACGACGACGCCCAGACGGGCGACGCCGGCGGCGTTGGCCAAGAGGAAGTCCCGCAGCGCGCCGGGGGAGAAGGACGGCGCGGCGTCTGCGGCCTCGACCAGCGTCGCGGCGGCGGCGGCGCTTGCCGCGAACCAGCCGACATCACCGACGATCGCGCGCGCCCGCTCCCGGTTGGCCTCGACGAAGGCGTCGTCGCCGAGCCCGGCCGGAACGATCCAGTCGCGCGACCGGCGCATGATGATGGGCAGCACGAGCGCACCGACGAACAACAACGCCCCCACGTAGAGCAGGCCGCGCAACAGCACGCGCATCCACCCGCCGCGAGCCAGCGGGCTCTGCTCGACCGTGAGCTCTCCGCCGGCAGCGGCGACGCGCACACCGAAGGAGAAGCGGCCCTCGAGGGCGTGGCCGTCCTCGGTGGAGACGGTGTGCCAGTCGACGCGGTAGGCCCCGGTGTCGAGTCCGGTCTTTGGCGTTGCGACCAGGCGCGAGCCGCCCTGCGTCGACAGCGTTGTGGCGACCTTCGCGCCGAACGCGACGGACTCGAGCTCGACGGAGGTAAGCCGCTCATTGACTGGCTCGGTGAAGGTCAGCGTCACCTGCCGGGGGGAGGCCTCGGTGCGCGCGCCCGGAGTCGGTGTCGCACCGACGAACGCCGCGTGTGCGAACGCGTCGCCCGGCGCTGCGAACGTGAGGGCGAGCAGGAGGCATGACGTCAGCGCAAACTGGCGGGGGCGGCACAAAGCGGGCAAGACTACACAGGGTAGTAGGATGCCTGCGATGCTCAGACACCGCGCTTCGCTGACCTTCGCCTCTGTGCTGGCGGCCTTGGCGCTCACCGCCTGCGGGGGCAGCGATGATCCGACCCCGTCCGCGGGCGAAGCACCGAGTGCCGAACCCTCGAGCGCGGCGGCGGCCGACCCCGGCCTGCAGCACATCCACGGGCTCGGGGTCAGCGGCGGGCGGTTGATCATCGCCACCCACAGCGGGCTGTTCACCGCCCCCAAGGGGGGGACGAAGCCCGAGCGCCTCGGCGACAGCCGCCAGGATGTGATGGGCTTCTCGGTGCTCGAGGGCAAGCGGTTCATCGGCTCCGGCCACCCCGCCCCCGACCAGTCGGCTCCCCCGAACCTCGGCCTCATCGAGTCGCGCGATGGCGGCAAGACCTTCAAGAACATCTCACTTGAAGGCGAAGCGGACTTTCACACGCTGGAGTCCTCCGGACGGCGGGTCTACGGGTTCGACGGCACCCAGGGCCGCCTCATGGTCTCCTCTGACGCAGGCCGCACGTGGGCCCAGCGCAAACCACCGGCCGGCGTGTTCAGCCTCGCCATCGACCCGCGCTCCCCGGACCACATCGTGATGTCGACCGAGCAGGGGCTCTTCGAGTCCCGCGACGCCGGTCGAAGCTTCCGGCCGGCGCAACAGCGCGACCCGCTCGCGGGGCTCCTGGTGTGGCCCGAGAAGGATCGGTTGTTCCTCGTCGACGGCACCGGTCAGGTCCTGATGAGCCGTGACTCCGGCGCGAAGTGGCAGTCGGTCGGCTCCATTGGGGGGCAGCCCGCGGCGCTCATCGCGGACGGAGAGGACCTCTACGCCGCGCTGGCCGACGGCTCCGTGAAGCGCTCGACCGACGGTGGTCGCTCGTGGACCACCAGGGCGACACCGTGAGCGCCGGGCGCTCGGGTCGTCAGAGGTTGTAGAAGAAGTCCAGACCCAGCCCGGAGAGCGCACGCTGAGCCTCGATGTTGAGGCGGAACATCTCACCGGTCAGGACGAGCACCCCCATCGCGAGCAGGATCGTCGCGGCACCCAGCTGGATTGACCGGTGGTGGCGCCGCACCACCGACAGAACCCGCGTGGTGCGCTCGAACGCCGCGGCGCTGGCCATGAACGGGACACCGAGTCCCAGCGAGTAGGTCGCCAGGAGCAGACCGCCCTGCGCAGTCCCGCTTCCGGTTGCTGCGAGGCCGAGGATCGCACCAAGGGTAGGCCCCACGCACGGAGTCCAGGCGACGGCAAAGGCCGCGCCGGCGACGACCGGCCCACCGGATCCAGCGCGCTCGATGAGCCCCCGGGACTGAACCTGACGATTCAGCGCGGTCACGAACAGCGACGCTGCGAGGAACAGCCCGAGGAGGATGATCATCACGCCCGAGATCGTCTGCAGGATCTCGCGGTTCTCGCGCAGGAGTCCACCGGCGAGGGTTGCGGTCAGGCCCAGCAGGACGAAGAGCAACGAGAAGGTCCCGACGAACACCCCTGCGCGAACGAGGACCTCAGTGCGCCGCCGGTCGACCGCGCCCGGCACGCTGCTGCCGGTGACGGTCGCGAGGTATCCCGGAACCAACGGCAGGCAGCACGGGGACAGGAACGACAGCAGCCCAGCCGTGAAGGCCAGGAAGACGCTTGGGGCCTCGATCATCGGTCAGATCCTCTGCAGGGCAGGCGGCGTTCGGGATCAGCTCAGAGCCGCCGGCAGCTCCCGGCAGGTGCAACGAACGAGAAGGTTTGCGTCGACGTTGAGGTCGCCAGGGTGGGTGTCGAGCATCTGCTTGGCCTGGCCCATCGCGGGGCCTCCGATCGATCTCATTGGAGCCCGTTGTTCACGGGCATCTACTAGGCGGCATCGTACATGGCGGCGTTGCCGCGCAATGGGCGACCGTCCTGCTCGTGCGCCCACTCTCGCGCGCCCCGCGTGTAGGCACCGAACAGGCTGACCTGGCCGCCGGCCAGGGCGTAGCCGCCGAAGAAACGCTGGAATCCGTCCCCCCGGTCAGGCTGCGGGGGCGGTCACATCAGACGTTCCCATCGGCGAGCGCGGTGCCCCCACTTCCCCGCGCTGGAGCTCTGCGTCGATGCGTCGGCGCTCGGCGCGGAGCGCATCGAGCGAGCGCGGATCGATCTCCTGGGGCGGCGTGGGGGCCTGCTTCTGGCCCTTCATCATGAACCACATCATCACGCCCATTCCCACCGGGCAGGCAAGGAAGAGAAGATTCTGCATTGGAGTGCTCCTAACGGATGGCGAGGATGGCTACGAACCGCTGAGTACGATGCAGTGTAGTAGACAACCGGCGTCACTCGCTCGAAGTGGGCAGCCTTATGCCTCTACCACCGTCGGCGCCGCAGGCCCCGGGCGCCGAGCAGGCTGCCGCCCACCACGGCCAGGGGGACGACGGCCATGGCGACCATGCACAGCTGTGTCGCCATCAGGGGCAGGTTCACGGGATCCTCCGCGGCCGTCTGGAGACGCAGGGCGATCGCGACGATGCCGCCGATGAGCACGAGCGTCCAAGCCAGCAGGGCGCATGGCAGCTCCCACCGGGGAGTCTCACCGAGCAGGTGGTCGACGCGTTCCGGGGCGATGCCGACGACGGCCGGATCGGCACGCTCGAAAGCCAGGAGTGCGCTCGCCAGTGGCGCCGCATCGCCGCGCAGGACGCGGACCGCGGCACGGTCGGCGGCGAGCTCGGCCAGCGCGGCATAGCGGTCGGCGATCTGCCGAAGGGCGGGCGCGAAGAAGAGCCCATCGGCCAGGACACCGGCTATGACGAACCTCAGCGGGTCGCGCTGGCGCACGTGGTGTTGCTCGTGGGCGATCACCGCGTCGAGTTCATCGCCGGACAGCGCCGACAGCGTCGCGGTCGAAAGGTAGATCCGGGGGCGCAGGAGGCCGGCGCAGAACGCGAGCGCTGCCTGGTGTTCGAAGACGCGTACCTCGCTGGCGCCTATCCGGCGGGCTTCGACGACGCGAAGGGCGCGCACGACGGCGCGCGAACCCTGGACGCGCCGCAGCCCGGACCTGAGGGTCAAGGCGACGACGGCGAAGCTCAGGCCTCCCAGGGCCAGAACCGCCAGTGACCCGGCGCTGGTCTCGGGCACGAACCGCTGGCAGGCCTCGAGGAGGCTTGCGCCCGACGGAAGGCCCCATGTGACCCGGCGGAGACCGACGACGAAGGCGAGGATCGTGGCAGCGGCTCCCAGGGCTCCGAGCGTAACCTGCAGCAGGAAGACAACCCGAGGCTTAGAGGCTGTTTCAGAACGTCGACGGATCGAGGCGGCCGCCTCGTGGCGCCAGACGCCAGCCGGCCCCTTGCCGATGCCACCGGCATCGGCTGCGGAACCGTCCGCCGCCTGCCACCACGATCCGACCCCCTCCTGATCCGCCGCCTTGTTCTGAAACAGCCTCTTAGACACGGCGACTGAGGCGTCGGAGCTTCTGCCGGCGAGCGGGGTCGAGCTTGTCGAGCTGCCGGGCGAAGTGCACAAGCGCCTGCTCCCCGTACTGCGCGACCACGGCGGCCACCTCCGCGTTCGCGCGCGCCTCGAAGTAGTCCTCGCGCGTCATGCGTGGTTGATAGACGTCGGTCTTGCCCTCGCGGCGCCGCTCGAGCATCTCCTTCTCGTCCAGCCGACGCATGATCGTCATGACCGTCGTGTACGCGCGTTCCCTCGAGCTGGTGTCGTTCAGGGTGCGCAGCACATCCCTGACCGTCGTCTCGCCCCGGCGCCAGACCTCCTCCATGACCTCGGATTCGAGCTCGTGGAGCGGGGGCGGGGCGGAAGGCTCGAACGGAGTGGGCATCGCCGTCAGCGTAGAGGATCCAAGTGTCATCTACGAGGCCTCTTAGTAGTTGCACAGGTCAGTCGTTCCACGGTCTACTACGATGGGTAGTGCAATGGGACGAGACAGGCAGAATGCACGGTGCGAGCATGAGTGAGGGCCTACTCACCGCAGTGGTCGTCGCTGCCGCGCTGGCCTGTCCCGCGCACATGTGGTGGATGAGCCGACGCGGCAAGCGCGCAGCCTGTTGCCCGCCGCAGAGCCCGCTGGGCAACGAGGCAGAACTGCGCGCCCGTCGACGTGAGATCGACGCACAGCTCGCCGGGTTCGATGTCGGCCAGAACGAACCAGCACCGGTCGCTCGGCAGATCTCCGGCGGACCTTTCACAAGCTGATCGGCGCCGTGAGGATCACGTCCTGCACGACGTCCGGCCGCCGCAGGGGGAGAAGGTGGTCGCCGGCGAGGACGACGACGTCCACGAGGTCGTGCGGGTGGTCGAGCACGTCCCCCGCCGGCGTGCGGAGGTCAGCGTCGGCCAGGACGATGCGGGTGGGGCCGCCCGGCGCTGAGATCCAGCTGGGGATCGGGTTCTCGGCCAGCATCGTGGCGAGAGCGTCGCGGTAGGCAGGCCAGGAGTGCTGAACGCTGTCGCGCGCGACCTCTGCCGGGATGTCCGTCAACCTGCGACGCGTCACGGCCGCGGCGGGTCCGCGCAGCAGGCACATGGCGCCGCAGGTGGCGCTGGCCACGGGTGACCCCCGCAGGACCCGGCGCGCGAGCCAGCCCTCGTGGCCAAGGCGCTCTCGCGCCTGAGCGCCGTCGCGGAAGGTGGGCGGGCACACAAGGACGGTCCGGGTGACGCGGGTCGGTGCGCGCCGCGCAAGCGCCACTGCGACGGCGCAGCCGAAGGAGTGTCCGACCACCCTCACCTGGGTGGCGTCGCAGTCGTCGAGCAGGTCCAGGAGAGCTTCGACGTGGTCGTCGAGCATGAAGCGGGTGCCGATCGTGCGCGATCCGCCGAAGCCCAGGAGGTCGGGGATGAGCACGCGCGAACCAGTGTCGGCGAGCCGTCGCCCGACCGGCAGCCAGAGCTCACTCGACGCGGCGAGGCCGTGCAGCAGCATCACGTCCGGGGGGCCCGGAGGGCCGAGGCGGACGTGGGCCAGGGTCCGGGCGCGCGTGCTGAACTGAGGGCGGATCAGCGCACCACCCCCGATGCCCACCCCCGGTGCAAGCCCGGCGTCGGCTTCAGCCCGCCGGGCGGCCAGCCACCCCGACAGCACCGTCGCGTAGATCGCGGAGGCGGCGAGCGCGATACCCAGCCAGGTGTAGGTGGCGCCAGGGATGTGATGGGCGGCGATGTGGCCCAGGAACACGTTCATCCACCCCTGGTGGGCGATGCCCGCGCTGAAGAGCAGGTCGGGGAACATCGCGACGAGATGCCAACCCAGGACGCTCAGCAGCTGGCCACGCGCGGGTGCGCCCTTGAGCGCGAGCCAGCCGAGGTTCACGACCGCCGCCACGCTGAGGCCGACGAGGAAGTGGGTCGCCCAGTGGAAGCGTGCTTCGTGCCCGCTGTAGCTGCTCCAGAGCGACAGCTCGGCGACGACCAAGACGGCGAGCTGTGCGAGAAGCCCGCCCACGCGCAACGGGCGGTAGGCAAGCGCCCACGGCTCGGCGATGGCCCTCATGGAAGTGCGCCAGCCACCGTCTCGAGCTCGTCGCCGTGCTGGAGGTAGGTGGCGTCGATGGTGGCGTAGCGGACACGCCGGCTTGCGTCGATCAGTGCGTAGCCGATCGGGGGGCCGCCGTCCCTGGGCCGCGGCATGCCGATGGCGCCCGCCACCCGTGCGCCAGCCTCGCCCGGCAGAACGACGCGCGTCGTGAATCGCTGCCCGGCGCGGAGGGTGAACGCGCGCAGGCGCTCCCGGTCCGGGGTCGCGCGATCGAAGACGACAAGAACGGGTCGCTGACCCAAGGCTCGCCCCGGCAGAAGTCCGGCCGTCACCACACGCGCGTCGGCTCGCCCGGTGAGGATCCCGGGCCGTTGATCACCAGGGGACGGATCATCGAGCGGGCCGGGCGCGCCGACCACGGCGATCACGACCGCGCTCAGCAGCCCGGCCATCGCGCCCCAGGCCACGAGCGGAGTCGCGGGATGCAGCGGAGGTCGGGCGCCCGTGACCCGCCCCCATGCGCGGTCGCCCTCGTGTAACGGACCGAGGCCTGCCGGTACGGATGAGCGCGAGGATGACCGGGGTCGGAGGCGCATGGGCTACGCTGAGCGTACCCCACCCCTGGTGGGGTGCCCACTGACCGAGCGAAACGGGGACACATGCAGGACCACCACGCCAAGGATGTGCTCAACCGCCTCAAGACCGTTCGCGGTCACATCGACGGCATCGTCCGCATGGTCGAGTCCGAGGCGTACTGCGTCGATCTCATGAAGCAGGTGTCCGCCGCCCAGTCATCGCTGGAGCGCGTGAACCGCGTCGTGCTGAGCAACCACCTGGAGACGTGCTTCAGCGAGGCGGTCGTGTCCGGCGAGGGCTCCGCGGCGATCGCGGAGCTCGTCGACGCCGTCAAGTTCACCCCTGCGCTCACCGGTCCAGAGGCTGCCCTCAGGGGTGTCGCCGTCGGCGAGCCCGCCCCGTCGGCGGTCTGAGCGTCATGGCCACCACCACCACCGACACCGACCTCCGGGAGGACGCCGTCGAGGCGACCTTCGCCCTCGAGGGCATGTCGTGCGCGTCCTGCGCCGCGCGCATCGAGCGCACCCTGTCCCACGAGGAGGGTGTGCACGAGGCTCGCGTGAACTTCGCCACCGGCCGGGCAGAGGTTGTCTTCGACGGGGCGCGCACCGGGCGGGAGCGGCTCGAGTCCGCGGTCGAGCGCCTGGGCTACAGCACCTCCGACGTCGCGGACGAGAAGGCCACGCAGGAGGCCCAGAGCGCGGAGCGCGGCATGTGGCTCTGGCGCGTGGCGCTGGCGTGGCCCCTCGGCCTGATCGTGCTGGTGCTCGGTTTTACCGTGATGGACGAGCCGGCGTGGCGCTGGGTGATGTTCGCCCTGACCGTGCCGGTGCAGTTCGTGGCGGGCTGGCCGTTCCTCACCTCTGCCGCGCGGCGCGCCCGCGTGCGTGCGGCGGGCATGGACACGCTGATCGCGATCGGCACGCTGGCGGCGTTCACGTACTCGACGGTCGCGCTGGTGCTCGGCGGCGACCTGTACTTCGATACGGCCGCGCTGATCATCTCCTTCCTGTGCCTGGGCCGGTACTTCGAGGCGCGCGCTCGCGGGCAGGCGTCCAGCGCGATCCGCAAGCTGCTGGAGCTGGGCGCGAAGGAGGCTCGCCTCGTCGTCGACGGCGAGGAGCGCCTGGTCCCCGTCGCGCAGGTGCGCGTTGGGGACCACGTGCGCATCCGCCCGGGCGAGAAGCTGCCGGTCGACGGTGAGGTCGTCGATGGCGCATCGGCCGTGGACGAGGCTGTGCTCACGGGCGAGTCGGTGCCCGTCGAGAAGGCCCCGGGCGACCGCGTGGCGGGGGCCACGATCAACACAAGCGGCAGCCTGACGGTCCGCGCGACGGCCGTGGGCACGGACACGGCGCTGGCGCAGATCGTTCGCCTGGTCGATCAGGCCCAGGGCACCAAGGCACCCGTGCAGCGACTGGCCGACCGCGTCTCCGGCGTGTTCGTCCCGATCGTCCTGGTCATCGCGGTGGCCACCTTCGCCGGCTGGGCGCTGCTCTCGAGCGACCCTGTCGGCGGCCTCATCGCCGCCGTGGCCGTCCTGATCATCGCCTGCCCGTGCGCGCTGGGCCTCGCCACGCCGACGGCGATCATGGTCGGCACGGGCCGCGGCGCCGCTCGCGGCGTGCTCATCAAAGGCGGAGAGGTCCTCGAGCAGAGCAAGAGCATCGACGTGGTGATGTTCGACAAGACCGGGACGCTCACCCGCGGCGAGATGCGCCTGACCGATGTTGTCGCCGGCGAGCAGCAGGACGAAGCCGAGCTCGTCGCGCTGGCCGGCGCGGTGGAGGCGCTGTCCGAGCATCCGGTCGCGGCGGCGATCGCGTCGGGGGCGCGGGAGCGGACGCAGAGCCTGCCCGGGGCATCGGCATTCCGCTCGGTCGCCGGACACGGAGTGGTGGCGCAGGTCGAAGCCCGGGGCGTTGCCGTCGGGCGCCGCAAGCTGATGGCCGACGAGGGGCTCGACATCGCCGACGAGCTCGAGTCGGCGGCGTCGCAGATCGAGCAGGCGGGGCGCACCGCGGTTTTCGCCGGTTGGGACGGCCGGGCGCGCGGCGTCCTAGGCGTCGCCGACACCCTCAAGGCGAACGCCGCCGAGGTCGTGCGCGACCTGCGGGAACGGGGCTTGGAGGTGCTCATCATCACGGGTGACAACGCCAGGACGGCGCAGGCGATCGCCGACGAGCTCGGGGTCGACCGGGTGCTCGCCGAGGTGCTGCCGCAGGACAAGATCGCGGAGGTCCGCAGGCTGCAGGATCAGGGGCGCCGCGTCGCGATGGTCGGTGACGGCATCAACGATGCGCCGGCGCTTGTGCAGGCCGATCTCGGCATCGCGATCGGGACCGGCACAGACGTCGCGATCGAGTCATCCGACGTCACGCTGATCTCCGGCGACGTTCGGGGCGTGGTCGACGCGATCGACCTCTCCCGGCGCACGCTGCGCATCATCTACCAGAACCTCGGATGGGCCTTCGGCTACAACGTCGCAGCGATCCCGCTGGCTGCCCTCGGGGTGCTCAACCCGATCATCGCCAGTGCTGCGATGGCCTTCAGCTCGGTCAGCGTCATCTCGAACTCCCTGCGCCTGCGCCGCTTCGGCCGGGACGGGAGCTGACGTGGACACCGGCGAAACCCCCCGTCCCGAGGGCCGGCCGTTCGGCCGCCGGGCGTTCCTGGGCGCCCTCGGCGTGGGCGCGACGTCGCTGGTGTGGGGCGACAAGGCGCTGCAGCTCTTCCAGGGCGCGACCAACAAGCTGCCCGCGTCGGTCCGCGCCGCCATCCCCGTGGGAGGCGAATGGCGCATCTACGCCATCAACCTGCCCTACCCGCGCTTCGACGAGGCGAGCTGGTCGTTGACCATCGACGGTCTGGTGGAGCGCCCCCAGCGGCTCACCATGCCCGATCTGCGCCGGCTCGCGCAGGTCGATCAGACCTCTGACTTCCACTGCGTGACGGGGTGGTCGGTCCTGGGGGTCAAGTGGCGCGGGGTCCGGTTCGCCGAGTTGCTGGACCTCGCGGGCGTGAGGGAAGGTGCCACGGCTCTGAAGTTCACCTCAGCGGAGGTTCCCTACGTCGACACGATCACGCTGAAGCAGCTCGAGGCACCCGACGCGATGGTCGCCTTCGACATGGACGGCAAGCCGCTCACGCGGGAGCACGGAGCGCCGGCGCGCGTCGTGATACCGAAGATGTACGGCTACAAGGGCGTGAAGTGGCTCAACCGGATAACGGTCACCGACACCGTGAGCGACGGGTACTGGGAGCAGCGTGGCTACAGCCGCGACGCCTACGTCGAGTCCTGACCCGGCCCCAGCCGCCGCGCCGGTGTTCGTCCCGCGCTTCGGCCGCACCGAGCGGGCACTGCACTGGATCCACGCGGCCGGGTTCTTCGGGATGCTCGGCTCGGGGCTCGTGCTCTACCTCCCGGGGCTCTCGGCGTCGGTCGGCGACCGCCCGACGATCAAGGCCGTCCACCTCGGCATCTCGGTTGCCTGGATGACGGCGATCGCGCTGGTGTCCGTGGGCGGCGACCGGCGTGCGCTGCGCCAGACGCGCCGTGAGATCGAGCACTACGTCGATGATGACGTCCGATGGCTGCGCGCCCGTAAGGTCCCGCAGGGGCGCTTCAACGCCGGGCAGAAGTCGCACGCGGTGGCCCAGAGCGCCCTGGCGGCGCTCTTCGTGCTTTCGGGCGTCCTGCTGTGGCTCGGCGAGCGCCGCACCGCGTTCCGCCTCCCGGGGACGGTCGCGCTGCATGACGGCGCGATGTTCATCGCCGTCATGCTGGTCGCCGGTCACCTGTTCCTGTCGCTTGTCTGGCCCACGACGCGGCCCGCGTTGCGCGGGATCGTTCGCGGGACGGTGCGCGAGGACTGGGCCCGCCGCCACCACGCAGCCTGGAGGCCCGCACAGCGGGAGCCGTCGGCCGTCAGCCAGCGCCGGCGCGTAGCGTGCGCGCTGATCCTGCTCGCCGGAGGGGTCGGGGCGGCGCTGCTCGTCCATGACAGCCTGGCCGGCGCCGGTTCGCCGCGGGCGGCTCCGGCGGTCGTCGCGACCACGCCGGCGTTCAAGCCGGGAGCCGACACGCTCGCCCTCGAGGCGCAGCAGGCCGCCCAGGGCGGCCAGTACCCCCAGGCCGTTGCGCTGCTGCGCAAAGCCGTGCAGCAGGCGCCCAAGCGCGCGAACCTGCGGGCCACGCTCGGGTTCACACTCGCTCAAGCCGGCGACCTGGCCGCCGCCGAGACGGAGCTCGTCCGCGCCGTCAGCCTCGACCCAAACGCGCCCGACGCGCACTTCTACCTCGGCGCCGTCCGCGTCAGCGCCGGCAGGCGCACAGCAGGTCGCAGCGAGCTGCGGCGGTACCTGCGCCTCGCGCCACGAGGCGCCAACGCCGCGTACGCGCGGCGTCTCCTGCGTCAGCGCTGACGCGCGCAGGGCATTCAAAAGCGCGATCAGGGCACCCTGCATCCGGGCGCAGTCAGGCGTGGCGGGCGGCCAGCTCACGCGCCATCGGAGGTGGCGAGGCCGGGGGACCGCCCTCCGTCACCGGTGCTGCGCGTGGCACCCTCCGGAGCGTGCGCGCGCTGAGAGCCACCACGATCCTGGCCGGCCTCCTCGTCGTGGCGATCGGACTGTCGGCGGCGGGCTGCGGCGCAGCGGGCGACGACGGTCCCGGCCCGGCGGCGGGGGCGACGACGGCCCCGCGGCCGGCGGCACCCAGGTCGACCCGCTTGTCCGCGAGCCAAGCGCACCGTCTACGCGTGGCAACCCGCCGCTTCCTCGAGGAGACCCGCGGGTTCCTTGCGCCGATCGGACACGCGTGCGCAACGCTCGTGGCCAAGCGACGACTGCATGCCGCCTCCGCCTGCTACGACCGGGCCTACGTAGGCGTCGAGCCGGCGGCCGCGGGCGTGGGCGTGCTGCTCGACGAGCTCGCCGACACGACGGGGCAAGCCTGCGCAACGTCGCTGCACCGGACGCGGGCGGCGCTCGATCGCGTGACGAGGTCCATGAGCGCGCTGCACCGGGTCGGGGAAAGCCTCGGGGAAGACGACGGAGCCTACGGGGCCCAGATCCGGCAGGGTGACCCGTCAGCGGCTGGAGGAGTTCCGCGCTGCGGCGGGTAGCCGCCGCCGTTCAGGTTGCGTTCACGTCCGCGACCTACCGTGACCTGATGCTCAAGCCCGCCCTCCTCGCCCCCGTGGTCCTGTCCGTCGCTGTGATCACCGGTTGCGGCAGCTCCTCCGACAACGGGGCGTCGACGTCCACGCCCGCTCCGGCGGCCACGCCGACCACGGCTGCGCCCGCGGCCACCGCCGCTGCGTCCAATGGCAGTGGGCTCACCGTCGTCGGCACGGAGTACGCCTTTGCGCCCGCGGCCCTCTCCGCGAAGGCGGGCAAGGTCAAGATCTCGCTCGACAACAAGGGCGCCATCCCCCATGAGCTCGTCATCCTGAAGACCTCGGCCGCACCCAGCTCGTTGAAGGTCGGGAGCGATCAGCGTGTGAGCGAGAAGGGCTCGGTCGGCGAGGTCTCAGAGATCCCGGGCGGGAAGACGAAGACCTCGACGATCGACCTGAAGCCCGGCAAGTACGTCTACGTCTGCAACATCCCGACGCACTACGCCGACGGCATGCGCGGGACCCTGACGGTCAAGTAGGCCGGCGCGCGCGGCCGCGCCAGGTTCGTGGTCCTCGGGCCGCCTGACCGCGGTATCGGTCTGACATGAGCCTTCCCGAACCTCGCCCCGACGCCACCGTCCTGGTCACCGGCGCCTCGTCCGGCATCGGCGAGGCGCTGGCCCGCGAGCTCGCCGGCCGCGGCCACAACGTCTCGCTCGTCGCCCGCCGCAGGGCCAAGCTCACCGGGCTGGCCAAGACGCTGCGGGCACAGCACGGGGTGAAGGTGACGGTGCACGCGGCCGACCTGGCGCTCGACGAGGACCGCCGCCGCCTCCTGGCCGAGCTGCGCGACGGCCGCACGGTCGTCGCGCTGTGCAACAACGCGGGCATCGGGGCCTTTGGCCACGTGCTCGACCACGAGCCCGAGGAGGAGGACAACCTCGTCCGGCTCATGGTCCTCGCGGTCCACGAGCTGACGGTGCAGCTCGGCAAGGAGATGGTCGAACAGGGCGAGGGCGCGATCCTCAAC